>Ga0213880_10000008_pt1 | contig 200563 bp, 189 predicted proteins | sample BarmaccoBMER_R07_FD_165047 | JGI IMG/M metagenome (GOLD analysis project Ga0213880, IMG submission 165047) | Barbacenia macrantha exposed rock microbial communities from rupestrian grasslands, the National Park of Serra do Cipo, Brazil - ER_R07 ... | reverse complement strand
TAAACGAAGCCTCCGCGCTCGTACCAGAGATACCATTCATTTCCCGCCCGCCCGGCGCGAACGAAGCGCGCATTGGGGAGGCCCTGAAGATGGACATCGGTTTCGTTGAACGCCTCGCCGCGCTCGGCCATCGGCCCGATGGAGCTCGCGACATAATCCTGGAGGAACTGGGGCGTCTTGGTGAGCGCATTCAGCTCCGCGCTCACCCGGTGGTGCAGCCGGCAGGTGAGATCGAGATCGCCGATATTGACGGCCGCCCGCGACGGCCATGCCGCCAGCGCCAGGAGCGCTGCGAGTGCCGCAACGGCCTTCATTTCAGCGTCTGCAGATAGGCGACGAGGTCGCCTATCATTTGCGGATTGCCGATGCCGGCGAACGCCATGCGGTTTCCCGGCACGACGGCGCTGGGCTTGGTGACGTAGGCGGCGAGCTTGTCCGGCGTCCAGAGGATGCCGGAACTTTTCATCGCGGCCGAATAGGGAAAGCCCGCGACCGTTCCCGCCTTGCGGCCGACGACGCCGAACAGGTTGGGCCCGAGCCCATTGCCCTCGCCCTTGGCCGCGTTGTGGCAGATGGCGCAGCGCTGAAACACCGCCTTGCCCTTGACGGCGTCGCCGGCCTGGGCCTGGGCTGCCCAAAAGCTGGCTGCAACAAAAGCGGCGCCGATGCCGGTCCTGATATCCATGCCCGTAGTCCCCCGTTCTCGCTATCGCCGATCATAGCCGATGAGGGCGCGCTGTCACGCTTGGGGCTTGAGTTGCATGTCCTTCGCCGTCTCAATCGCCGCGCGGAAGGGGACCGGATCGGCGATGGGCGGCAGCTCGATCTTGTCGATGCCGGTGCCCTCGATGCGCAGGTGGCCGTAGCCGAAGAAACGCCCCCAGAACCCCTGATCCACCCGCACCCCCTCGATGTTGTTGATCGAAAGCTCCTCGGTATGGAGCGAGAACAGGCCTGTCTTCTTGATGAAGCGATGCGAGGTGACGGCGATCTCCGTCGTCGCCTGGCGGATCAGCATCGGAATTGCGAAGATCAGCCCGACCACGGTCAGGCCGAGCAGGATCGCGCCGAACGTGTAGAGCCAGTGATAATGGGCCTGGGCGATGAGCTTCTCGTCCCGGCCGAGCGACTGCTGGATATAGCTCATGGCGTCTCCGCGGTGATTCAGCCGGCCTATATTAGATAGGAGGCCGCGCAGCGCGGAAAGGGACGAGCGCGATGATAGATTCGGAACAGCAAGAGGGCGCGCCCCGCCGCGGTTGGGGGCTGGCGGCCTTTTTCGTCCCCCGGCGGCAGTTCTGGGGCCTGCCGCTGCTGCTCGACGTCAATATCCTCGTCTATGTCGCGATGGTGGCCTCGGGCCTGGGGGTGATGGAATTCGATGTCCGCGACCTCGTCGACTGGGGCGCCAATTTCCGCCCCGCGCTCGAAGGCTGGGGCTGGCTCAGGCTGCTGACCAGCACATTCGTGCATGGCGGACTGATCCACATCGCGATGAACATGTACGGCCTGTTGATCGCAGGCGTTCTGATCGCGCCGGCGGCGCGCAATGCGCGGCTGATCCTCTGCTATCTGATCTGCGGGGCGGCGGGCAGCGCGGCGAGCGCCTTCATGCATGCCGAGGTCGTCAGCGTCGGCGCCTCGGGCGCGATCTTCGGGCTGTTCGGCATGCTGTTCGCGCTCCTGATGCTGGGCGACGGGCGCTTCCGGGCGCAACGCAAGAGCCTGTTGTCCAACGCCGCCTTCGTCATCGCACTCAATCTGGGCCTGAGCTTCGCCATCCCGGGCATCGATGCGTCGGCGCATATCGGCGGGCTGATCGCCGGATTCTTCCTCGGCGTGCTGTTCTATTTCCTGGATCGACGCGAGGTCGCTTTCTGAGGCGGCCGGCGCGGGCGCTGCCTCGCCGATACAGATTTGATGACGATGCGGCCTCTGCCGCCAAACTTGAACGGCCGCCCGGCCTTCTCGAGCGCCTGATCGATCAGTGCGCGCACGGCGGGCTCCGCCAAAGTCCCGGCGCCGTCCTTGAGTACGATGTGGCGGGTCGTCCTTCCTGCTCCCTTGAGCAGCTTTTCGGGATCGGCGAGCGGAACGGTCCTGAAGAAAAACAGGCTCGCCCATTTGGGAAACACTGCGATCGAGAACCACACGTCCTTGACGCGCTCGCCCGTCGCGAATCCGATCGCCAGCGCATTGTAGTTGTCGTAGACAAGTTCGATTGCGCCGGGACAGAGTTTGCGCATCGCCTTCAGCACGCCGCGCGTGCTTTTCGCCAGCTCGGGCGTAAATTTGTCGAGGAAGGAGTCAAGTTCGACTCGATTAGGCAAAGTGATGCACCGACGGTCATTATCCAAGGAAATTTGTTGGCAATTTAGAATATTCACACCTTTTGAAGTTCGCAATGCGATCGCCCTGTGGCTGACCGACCCAGGTTAAACTACACCCGCTGAAAGCGTCATCGTTTCAGGAGCCTGAAATGGCGAACAATATCAACTACGAACTCGATGTCGATGGCAGTTGGGATATCGATGATCTGTCGAATTTCTCGGAAGCCTTTAAGGAAACTTACGCCTATTTCTATTGGATACATCCGTCTACGTTTGTGGATGATGCGACGAGAAGTAGGTTTCAACGATACTTCTGGTCGGCAGACTTTGTCGGAAAACAGTTTGCTCAAGACTTGTACTATCGCATTCCGATAGATGATCGGCTGCGTCTCGTCCGAATTCAATACGCCTCGCCCGGCCTTATCGAATTCGCCGGCAGCGCAGCCGCGCTCGCTCTCATCGCCCATTCGACGCGGGCGTTTGTTAAGCTCGGGAGCGAATTTTTTGATCTTCTTGATAAGATTCGGAAGTTCTTCAGAGAGAACAGGCTGGAAAGACCTCCGAAAAGGATTGATGGTGAGACGATTCGCAGCGCTCACATCGAGGCTGCTACGTCGTTAGCTATCGAAATTGGCATTGCGCTAGGGCTCACGCTGGAAGACGTGGAATCGCTGATAAATCTTACAGGAAGCCCGATATCCACACTAAAGCTGCTTGTAGCGCTCGCCAACGAAGCAGGAAAATTATCGACCCTTGAGCAGCATCAGAAAATTCGGCTTAAGGAAATTCCCTTGCAACCCGCCCCAGACAATCGGAACCGACAACGTCGGTCTTCTGCCACGCGGACGATTGTGCGCAAGAAGAGTCGAAACAAGAACAAGAGTGAATAGGCAGAATTGTTACCGCTGCTCGTGCTCGGGCAGCAGGACCTCGCGCACGCCTTTGTGGTTGGGGCGGGAGATCACCCCGTCCTCCTCCATGCGCTCGATCAGCGAGGCGGCGCGGTTGTAGCCGATCTGGAGCCGGCGCTGGATGTAGCTCGTGGTGGCGCGGCGTTCGCGCGCCACCACCGCGAGCGCCTTGTCGTAGAGATCGTCGCCGCTCTCGGAATTGCCGCCGCCCATCAGCGCGTAAGGGTCGTCGCTTTCTTCGTCAGGCTCTTCGGTCACGGCGTCGAGATATTCGGGCCGGCCCTGGGTCTTGAGGAACCGCACCACGTCCTCGACCTCGCGGTCCGTGACGAAGGGGCCGTGGATGCGCCGGATGCGCCCGCCCGCCATCATGTAGAGCATGTCGCCCTGGCCCAAGAGCTGCTCGGCGCCCTGTTCGCCCAGGATGGTGCGGCTGTCGATCTTGCTCGTCACCTGGAAGGAGATGCGCGTCGGGAAATTCGCCTTGATGGTGCCGGTGATGACGTCGACCGAGGGGCGCTGGGTGGCGGCGATGAGATGGATGCCGGCGGCGCGCGCCATCTGCGCCAGGCGCTGTACCGCGCCCTCGATCTCCTTGCCGGAGATCATCATCAGGTCGGCCATCTCGTCGACCACGACGACGATATAGGGCATGGGCTCGAGCTCGAGCGTCTCGTCCTCATAGATCGGCTTGCCGGTCTCGCGGTCGAAGCCGGTCTGCACGGTGCGTTTGAGGACGTCGCCCTTGTCGCGCGCCTTGCGCACGCGCTCGTTGAAGGCCTCGACGCCGCGCACGCCGAGCTTGGACATCTTGCGGTAACGCTCCTCCATCTCGCGCACCGCCCATTTGAGCGCCACCACGGCCTTGCGCGGTTCGGTGACGACGGGCGCGAGCAGATGCGGGATGCCTTCGTAGACCGAGAGCTCCAGCATCTTGGGATCGATCAGGATGAGACGGCAATGCTCCGGCGGCATGCGATAGAGCAGCGACAGGATCATGGTGTTGAGCCCGACCGACTTGCCGGAGCCCGTGGTGCCCGCGATCAAGAGATGCGGCATCTTGGCGAGATCGGCCATCATCGGCTCTCCGCCGATCGATTTACCGAGCGCCAGGGTCAAGGGCGCCCGCGCCTTCTCGTATTCGTGGCTCGACAAGAGCTCGCGCAGATAGACGGTCTCGCGATGCAGGTTGGGCAGCTCAACGCCGATGACGTTGCGGCCCGGGATGGTGGCGATGCGCGCCGCCACCGCCGACATCGAACGCGCCACGTCGTCGGAGAGCGAGATGACGCGCGAGGATTTGACGCCGGCCGCGGGCTCGAACTCGTAGAGCGTCACCACCGGGCCCGGCCGCACGGCGACGATGCGGCCTTTGACGCCGAAATCGGCGAGCACGGCTTCGAGCATGCGCGCGTTCTCTTCCAGCGCCTCGTCGGAGAGCGACTGGCTGTCCTGGACGCGCGGCGCCTCGGTCAGAAGATTGAGCGACGGCAAGGTGTATTCACCGGAGCTCAGCGCCAACGCGGGCTGGCTGGCGCGGCCGCGCACCTGCTGCGCCTTGCGCGCCTCGTCGCGCTTGATGCGGGTCTGGCGGCGTTCGGCCAGACGGGTCGCGGCGATGGGCTCCGGCGCGATGTCGAGACCGTCTTCGTCCGCGGGTTCCTCGCTCGCGATCTCCGCCTCGTCGTCATCCTCGACGACCTGCTGGCGGCGCTCGATGCGGCGCGCGGGCTTGAGCTTGAGGCCGAGCCAATAGAGCGCGGCGGCTCCGGTGCCTGCGTGCCGCATCATCCTGGAGAAATGCAGACCCGTCGCCAGGAAGGCCAGCGGCAGTCCGGTGCACAGCAGCAGAAGGGAAAGGACGAGGCTCAGCCAATGGAGGCCGTAAGCTTGTCCTGCCTGGTTGGCGAGCGAATACGCGAAGATCCCGATCCAGCCGCCCATGCCGGCGGGCAGGAAGTCCGGCCGCGGAATCCATCCGACGCCGCCGGCGACAAGCAAGGTCCCCACCGGCCAGGCGATCGCCCGCCACACCGCATGTTTGAGGCCACGGCCGCGCAGCGCGCGTGCGCCCCACACGGCGAGCGGTGCCAGGAACGCGAACGCCGCAATTCCGAAAGTCTCGAGCAGAAGATCGGCCGCGGTCGCGCCCAAGGGTCCAAGCCAATTGCTCACCGGCTTGGCCGTGGCGTTGTTGAGGCTCGGGTCGGACGGGGCGTACGAGATCAGCGCCAAGCAGAAAGCGACAGAAGCGAGCAGCACCAACGCGCCTGCGCCGCGCAACGCGACGAGACGCGTCAGGCGGGCGAGCGCCATGCGCGCCTCGGCCAGCGCATCGCTGACCTGGGCACCGCGCGACCGGGGCTGATAGACGCCGCCCATCGGGCGCATCCCCTCCATTTCGACCAAGCCACCAAGGGCCGTCATAATGGTTGATAAAGTGTTACCGCGGAAGAGAACGGGCAGGAAAAGCCAGGCTTTTCCTGGATTTGATTCACGGCCGCACACTTCCTAGGGTCGTCGCATGAGCACACGGGCGGACGTCATCATCGGCGGCGGCGGCATGGTCGGCCTGACCTTGGGCCTCGCGCTGGCGCAAGGGGGCCTGAAGGTCGCGATTGCCGATCCCCTGCCCAGGCGCGCCGCCACCGACATGGCTTTCGACGGACGCGTCAGCGCCCTCGCCTATGCCGCAGTGCGGATGTACCGCGCGCTCGGCGCGTGGCCGCACATGGAAGCACATGCGCAGCCCATCGAAGACATCCTCGTCACCGACGGCGCGCCGGGACAGGCCCCGTCGCCGTTCTCGCTGCACTTCGATGCGGCGGAAGCCGGTGTACCTCTCGGCCATATCGTGGAGAACCGGCATATCCGCGATGCGCTGTTCACAGTGGCTGAGGCGACGCCCGGGCTGACGCTGATCGCGCCGGCCTCGGTCGTGGATTTGCGTGCCGACTCACAGTGGGCGGTGGCGCGCCTGAGCGTCGGCCAGGAGATCGAAGCGCGCCTCGCCGTCGCCGCCGACGGCCGCGACTCGGCGATGCGCGAGCGCATGGGCATCGGCGTGGTCGGCTGGGATTATCCGCAAACCGGAATCGTCGCGACCGTGGCGCACGAAAAGCCGCACAATGGCGTGGCCTACGAACACTTCCTGCCGGCCGGCCCGTTCGCGATCCTGCCGATGACGCAGGCCTCGAACACGTTGGGCCAAAAATTCGTCAATCGCTCCTCTCTGGTGTGGACCGAGCGCGCGGAACTGGCGCCGCGGATGCTCAAGCTGGACAACGCGTCGTTCGAGTCCGAGCTCGCAGCGCGTTTCGGCACCCATCTGGGCGCGACCGAGGCGCAAGGTCCGCGCTGGTCCTATCCGCTCAAATTCCACCTGGCGCGCGGCTATGTGCGTGAGCGCTTCGCCCTGGTTGGCGACGCCGCGCACGGTATCCATCCGATCGCGGGCCAGGGCTTGAACCTCGGCCTCAAAGATGCGGCGGCCCTGGCGGAGACGGTGCTGGATTGCGCGCGGATCGGTCTGGATTTCGGCACCCGCGACGCGCTCGCACGCTACGAACGCTGGCGGCGCTTCGACTCCTTCGCCCTGGCGGCGGCGACGGATGCGCTGACGCGGCTGTTCTCCAACGACAGCGCGCCCTTGCGGCTCGTGCGCGACGCCGGCATGGGACTGATCGACCGCATCGGTCCGGCGCGGCGTTTCTTCATGCGCCATGCCGGCGGCGACGTCGGCAAGCTGCCGCGCCTGATGAAGGGCGAGGCGGCGTGAAGGCTAGGCGCCCTTGATCCGGTCGTCCTCGCGGCGCGCGCGCAGGGCGGCGGGGAGATCGCGATAGAAGCTTTTTGCAATGGCGCGCAGTTTTTCGGCTCGGACCTGTTCGGCCTCGTCCGCGCTCGCGAAGGTTTCGCCCTCGAAGACATAGCGCGTCACCGCCGTGCCGGTGCGCGGGTCGTCGACGGTGACGGTCTGCACCGTTTCCACCTGCTCCTCTGCCAGCGCCAGGGTGCGGCGGAAATGCGCAAGCGCGTCGCGCTTCTCCTCGCGCTCCGCGGCGAGGCGTTCGCGATTGCGCGCGTCGAAATTCCGCATCGCCGCCAGAATGCGCGGATGCAGCAGCAATATCCCAAGGAGGATCGCGCCGCTCACCCAAAGAAGATTTCCGAGCACGACAGGCCCCTCGATGGCACGCCACTATGTAAGACGCGTCTCACTCTCTCAAGCCCTGTCGCGCTCGAGATATTCGCGCGACTGCATCTCCAAAAGGCGCGACGCCGTGCGGCGGAAGGCTTCCGCGCCGGCGCCCTGGACGTAGAGCCGGTCCGGCGGCTCCGCGGCCGAACAGACGAGCTTTACGTTCTCGTCATACAGCGTGTCGATCAACAGACTGAAGCGGCGCGCGGCGTCGGCCATCGCCGGCTCCAGCTTGGGGATGCGGTCGATGAAGAGCGTGTGGAACGAGCGCGCGAGAGCCAAATAGTCCGCCTGCCCCAGCGGCTGAAGACACAGCGCCTCGAACGGGAAGCGGGCGACGCCCTTGGCGGCGCAGGGCACTTGCAGCGTGCGGCCGAGCACGTTCAGAGTCGCGGGTGCGCCATGGGCCTGTCCGGTGAGCTTGCGCCAGTCTTCATTCATCGCGGCCTCGGCTTCGGCGCCTAGCGGCGTGAGATAGACGTTCATGCCGCCGAGCAGAAGGCGCCGGTAATCGGCCGCGCCCGCCAGTTCCACAACGTCGAGCCTGGCCTCGATCAGCGCGATGAAGGGCAGGAACAGCTCGCGATTGAGGCCGCCCTGGTAAAGCCGCGCCGGCGCTGTGTTGGAGGTCGCAACGATCACCACGCGGCGTTCGAAAAGCTGTTCGAACAGGCGGCCAAGAATCATGGCGTCGGCGACATCGCTGACCTGGAACTCGTCGAAGCAGAGGAGCCCCGCCTCGGACGCGATCAGCTTGGCGACGGCCGCGATGGGGTCGGCCTGACCGGCCTTGCGCTCATCGTGCAGGCGCGCGTGGCTCTCGACCATGAAGGCGTTGAAGTGGATCCGGCGCTTGCGGGTGATGCGGACGGCGTCGAAGAACAGATCCAACAGCATGGTCTTGCCGCGCCCGACATCGCCCCAGATGTAGAGTCCGCGCGGCGGACTGCGGCCGAACAGACGCGGACGGCCGAGCGCATGGGCGAGCGACTGCAGGCGCTGGACGAGCCGTTCCTGTCCGGCGTCGGATTTGAGCGCGCCGGCGGCCAGGGCGCGGCGATATTCCTGGAGCAAGCTCATCAGCGCCGCGGCAGGATCGCCCAATAGTCGAGATCGAGAACGAGCTGCGGCGGATAGGGCGCGCCGGACGCGCCGGGAAATTCCGTGCAGGGAAGGTCCTTGGTGGCCACCAGGCGCAGGCGCAGAGCGCCGCAATCCTTGCGATCCAGGAAGGCGCCCGCGGTCTTGGGCACCGCCGCCTTGTCGAGCACTTCCGACCACGCATAGATCGTGTCGCCGGCGAACACCGGATTGACGTGCCGGCCGCCATTTATCGCGGCGATGAGCCAGGCATTGGCGAGCCCGTTATAAGATAGCGCCCGCGCCATCGAGATGACGTGGCCGCCATAGACGATGCGCTTGCCGAAGCGGCCCTGTTTCTCCGCGAACTGGTTGAAGTGCACCCGCGCGGTATTGTGATAGAGCCGCGTCGCCATCGCATGTTCGGCTTCCTCGACGGTGGTGCCGTCGATGTGGTCGATGCGCTCGCCGATCGCGTAGTCGTCCCAGCCGGACGCGCTGCCGGTCTCCCTCGGCACGGCTTTGAGATCGGCGGTCGCGGGCGCCACCAGCGTTGCGGGCGCAACGACGGCTTCGAACTGCGGGACCGTCGCTTGCGCGCCTGCATCGGCGCCGCGCTTTCGCACCATCACCCAGCGGATCAACGAGATCACCTCGTCTTCCATCGCGTCGAGGCCCTCGGTGCGCACATAGACGATGCCGGTCTTGCCGTCCGAATTCTCCTTGAGACCGACGACCTCGGAGAAGGCGCTCAAGGTTGCGCCCGGATAGAGCGGTTTGCCGAAGCGGATCTGCGCATAGCCGAGATTGGCGATCGCGTTGAGCGAGATGTCGCTCACGCTCATGCCGAACACCATGTGGAACACCAGAAGATTGTCGAACGGCGTCGTCTCGAAACCGAGCGCCCTCGCCAGCGGCGCAGAGGATTGCAGCGCGAAGCGGCCGCCATAGATCGCCTTGTAGAGCGCCGCGTCGCCGTCGCTCAGCGTGCGCGCGGGCAGATGCACGAAGCGTTGCCCGAGCCGGAAATCCTCGAAGAAATTGCCGCGTGATGATTTGGAGATTTTCGTCAACTCAAAACCCCTTGTCATCCCGGACGCGCCGTAGGCGCGGTCCGGGACCAAGCGTCGGCCATGGCGGGATATAGATCGGTCCAGTACGGATTGTCGCGCTCTATAAGATTTTTCTTCCAGTCCCGCCGCCAGCGCTTGATCCGCTTCTCCCATGCGATGGCATCGTGGATATCTCCATATCTTTCGTACCACACCAGCATTTTGATCCCGTATTTGCTAGTGAAGCCGGGGATGAGGCCCTCCCGGTGTTCACAGACGCGTCGTAAGAGATCGTTGGTCACGCCGGTATAGAGCGTGCCCTGGGGTTTGCTGGCCAGCATGTATACGAAATAGCAATGATCGCGCATGGCCTTTCTCTGGGTCCCGGCACTCGCTGCGCTCGGCCGGGATGACAATCAGATCATAGCAGCGATCGCGTCCGCCAGCGCCACGGTGCGGCGCGCGATCTCGGCATGGAGGAGTTCGACCATGCGGCCGTCGAGCTTGATCGCGCCCTTGCCGCGGTTCTCCGGCAGATCGAAGGCGGCGAGGATCTTGCGCGCGTCCTCCACTTCCTCCGGCGACGGCGCAAAGCTCCGGTTGCAGGGCTCGACCTGGCTTGGATGGATCAGGGTCTTGCCGTCGAAGCCGAAGCCGCGGGCTTGGGCGCACGAGGCGGAAAATCCATCGCCGTCCTGGATGTCGTTGTAGACGCCGTCGATGACGGCGAGACCATGCGCCCGCGCCGCGGCGACGCTCAAGCCCAGAGCGGCATGGAGATTGGCGCGGTCCACCATGTGCCGGCCGCGCAGCTCCTTGATCAGGTCGTTGGTGCCCATCACGAAGGCGGCGAGCCTGCCGCCGGCGCCCGCCAGCGCAGCGACATTGAGAACAGCCAGCGGCGTCTCGATCATCGCCCAGAGCCTAATGGCGGCGTCGGCATGCAGCCTCACGAGCCGTTCCTCGGCGGCGTGAAGATCGGCCAGGGTCGATACCTTGGGCAGCAGGATCGCGTCCGGCTTCGCCGCGACGGCCGCGGCGAGATCGGCCTCGCCCCACGGCGTGGCGAGCGCGTTGATCCGCACGATCACCTCGCGCTTGCCGAAGCCGCGCGCCGCGACCGCGTCGCAGACCTGTCGGCGCGCGAGCTCCTTGGCATCGGGCGCGACTGCATCTTCCAGATCGAGGATCAGCGCGTCGGCGGCCAATGCGCGGGCCTTCTCGAGCGCACGCGCATTGGAACCGGGCATATAGAGGACGGAGCGGCGCGGACGGATCATGGCGCGCGGTTATAGCGGGCGCGGACGGCGGCGGCATAGGCCTCGACATCGGGACGGTCTCGGAAATTGCGCGCCCATTTCGCCATCACCTTGGACATGCGCTCCGGTGGGACGCCGAGCTGGAACTGGGCCACGCCGCCGTTCACGCTCTCATGATATTCAGCGATCAGGCCGTCCTTCAGATCGAAGCGGCTGATGCCGTCGATCACCACTTCGCGGCCCTGGAATTGTGGAATGCGCGAGACGAAGCGCGACAACGAGCGGGCATAGGCGAGGTCACCGTTGCAGACCGGGTCGAAGAACTGCCAGTCGTATTGCGCCGCGTCGCGGTGGAAAAGGTTCTCCAGCATGTCCGCGATCGCCGCGCGGCCGCGATGCGGACCGTAGATGTAATCGTCGTAGAGCCCATCTTCGGTGAAGCAGGCGGCAAAGGCCTTGCCGTCTCCTGCCGTGGCAGCGGCGGAGAAACGGGTGAGGAGGGAAGCGAAGTCGGAAGGAGTCATTTTAGCTCTTCTCCCTCGCCCCCGCGCAGCGGGGGAGAGGGGATTTCCTTAAGCCGCCTTCAGGATCTTGCGGTTGATCAGGCATTCGGCGATCTGTACCGCGTTAAGCGCCGCGCCCTTGCGCAGGTTGTCGCTCACGACCCACAGCGACAGGCCGTGTTCGACGGTGGGATCCTTGCGGATGCGGCTGACATAGGTCGCGTCCTCGCCGGCGCATTCGACCGGCGTGACGTAGCCGCCGTCCTCGTGCTTGTCGACCACCAGCACGCCGGGTGCGGCGCGCAGCACTTCGCGGGCGCGCGCCGCGGTGATCGGCTTCTCGAACTCGACATTGACAGCTTCGGAGTGGCCCACGAACACCGGCACGCGCACGCAGGTGGCGGTCAGCAAGATGTTCGGGTCCAGGATCTTCTGCACTTCCGCCATCATCTTGAATTCCTCGTTGGTGTAGCCAGAGGCGTGGAATTCCTGGATGTGCGGGATGACGTTGAAGGCGATCTGCTTTGGGAAGTTTTCGCTCTCGATCGGATCGGCGACGAACACCGCGCGGGTCTGGCGGAACAGCTCGTCCATCGCCGCCTTGCCGGCGCCGGAGACGGATTGATAGGTCGCCACCACGACGCGCTTGATCGTGGCCTCGTCGTGCAGGGGCTTGAGCGCGACCACCAGCTGGGCGATGGCGCAATTGGGATTGGCGACGATGCCTTTCTTGATGTTGTCGAGATCGTCGACGTTGACTTCCGGGACCACCAGCGGCACCTCGCGGTCGAGCCGCCAGCACGATGCATTGTCAATCACCAGCGCGCCCTGTGCCGCGATCTTGGGCGCCCAGGGCTTGGAGACCGCCGAGCCTGCCGCCATCAGAACGATGTCGGTGCCCTTGAAGTCGCAATAGTCGAGCGCCTTGACCTTGAGCACTGCGTCGCCGAACGAGACTTCGGTGCCGATCGAACGCGTCGAGGCCAGCGCCACCACTTCGCGCGCCGGAAACCGCCGCTCCGCCAGCACGCTCAGCATCTCGCGACCGACATTGCCGGTCGCGCCGACGACCGCAACCTTGAAAGACATGACGGGACACCCTTCGCACGCTCGAATGCGGAGCAATACAAGAGGAAGATGGCCGAGGAAAGGCGCTATTCGCCGGGATGCCAGCGCAGCTCGATTTTGGCGGTGCCGTTCTGCACGCCTGCAGCAATGCCCGGGGCGCCGCTGCCCCCCAGCTTGTGCTCGAACATGTCGAGATTGCCGTTGTCCAGGCCCAGTCGCCGCGCAACGCCGGCCGTGTAGGTCATGGTGAAGCGCGGGGGTGGGGCGGTTGGGGGTTGTGGGGCAGTGGGCTGCAGCCGACGGCTCAGTTGCAACGGGCTGCTGCGCCAGAGGTCGTGGCCTTGAAGCGGCGGCTGGGCAAGATCGTCGGCCAAAGCCGGCATCGCCGCACCAAACGCCAGGGCGAACAAGACGGTTCGCATGATCTTCTCTCCCCGCTGAGGCTAAAACCTCAGAGCTGAAGAAAAGGTTGCCTGCCCTACTGCGGATTAACCTCTAAACTTGCAGAATTCCCGACGAGACGAGCGCGGCGATCTCCGCGTCGGACATCGCGAGTTCTTCGCGCAGGACTTCGGCCGTGTGCTCGCCCAGACGCGGCGGTGGCCGGCGGTATTCCGGCGGGGTGCGCGAAAGGCGCAGCGGACTGGCGACAAGCTTCAGTGCGCCCGCGTCAGGATGGGACATCGCGACGGTCAGGCCGCGCGCTATGGCCTGGGGATCGGCAAAGACCTGATCGATGCGGTTGATCGGGCCGCAGGGCACGTTGCCGGCCTCCAGCGCCGCGATCCAATCGCGCAAGCTGCGCGCGCGCAGGATCGGCTCCAGCAGGGCGATCAGGATGTCGCGATGGGCGACGCGCGCGGCATTGCTCTGAAAGCGCGCATCGGACGCCAGTTCGGGCACGCCGGCCGCGCGCGCGAAGCTTGCGAACTGGCGGTCGTTGGCCACCGCCAGGATCAGGTGACCGTCGCCGACCGCGAAGACCTGATACGGCACGATATTGGGATGGGCATTGCCGAGCCGGGTCGGCAGCATTCCCCCTGCCAGATAGTTCGTGGCCTGGTTGGCGAGGGCGGCGGCCTGGCAGTCGAACAGCGCCATGTCGATCGACTGGCCCTCGCCGGTACGCGCCTGGTGCAGCAGAGCCGCCAGGATGGCGATTGTCATGTAGAGACCGCTTACCAGGTCGCTCACCGCCACGCCGACCTTCATTGGCGCGCCGCCAGGTGCGCCGTCGGGCTGGCCGGTCACGCTCATCAGCCCGCCCATGCCCTGGATCAGGTAGTCGTAGCCCGCCTTGTCCTTCCTTGGGCCGTCGTGGCCGAAACCGGTGAGCGAGCAATAGACGAGCGCCGGGTTTTCGGCCGCGAGGCTGCGCTCGTCGAGACCGTAGCGTGCGAGGGCGCCGGTCTTGAAGTTCTCCACGACAACATGGGAGCGGCGCGCCAGCCGTTTGACGAGCGCGGCGCCCTCGGGCTTGGCGAAATCGACGGCAACCGACCTTTTGTTGCGGTTGGCGGCCAGGAAATACGTCGCATCGGCCTTGTTTCCGTCCGCACCCTCGAGAAAAGGCGGCCCGAAATGCCGGGTCTCGTCGCCCTCGCCGGGCCGCTCGATCTTGATCACCTCCGCGCCGAGGTCGCCCAGGATCTGGGTGGCCCAGGGTGCGGCGAGGACCCGCGACAGGTCGAGCACCCGGATATGGGACAATGCCCCCATCGCCCGTCTTTCTTAACGTTGGCGATGCGAAAGATTCGCATGGCGCCACAAGCCACTGTATGGTTCATGCGGCTGTCGAACAACGAGACAAAACAATGGGAAAGACATTCCGGGCTGGGGTGTGCCTCGCTGCGCTTGTGGCGCTTTCATCCACCGACGCGCTGGCGCGTCATTCGTCGAATTGCGCCGACCCGAGCGAGGTCAGTGCCCTGCAGACCGCCGCCGTGCAGCAGGAGCTGATGGACTCCGCGCTCGGCTGTGGCCAGCGTTTCCTGGAGAAATTCAACGCCTTCCAGACTTCCTACGGGCCCGAGCTGCGCCGCTCCGACAGCGTGCTGCTCACCTTCTTCAAGCGGCTCTACGGCCCCTCGCGCGGCGACGCGGCCTACAACCTGTTCAAGACCAACATGGCGTCGAAGGCCGAGATGCGCCGGGTGCGCAACATCACCGATTTCTGCTCTTCCGCCGATCTGGTCTTCGCCGCGGCACTCGCGGCCGACAAGCCGGCGCTGAGCGATTTCGTCTCCGGCGTGAAGATCGACGACACCGATGAATCGCCGGTCGGCGCCTGCCAGATCACCGTGGCGGTCACCCTGCATGGCGTCATGGCAGGGCCGGACCGGCTCCCTAAGCCCAATCCGCTGCGCACGGTGGCGACCGAGGTCTTGCCCTCCCCGGCGAGCCTGTCGATGGGTGCTGCCCCCGCTCCAGCGCCCCAGGCGATCCCGGTCGCAGCGACCGCTCCGGAGCAGCCCAAGGCAAGCGAGAAGCCCAAGGACAAGAAATCCGGCTTCCTGTCGGGACTGTTCGGGAACTAGGGCCCTAGGCGAGCCCTACTTCGAACCCCAGGTGATCTGGGCATCGGTACCGTCGCCGGCCTTGGTGACCGTGACGGAAACCGTGCGGTTTTCCTTCTCGTTGGCCGCCACATAGGTCGAGCTGCCGCCCATATCCATCATCGCGGTCTGGGCCATGCCGGAGGCCTCGGCCTTCTGTTTGTAAAAGGCGATGATTTCTGCCGGCGCCGCCTTGGCGTGAAACGCCACCATGCCGCCCGCGCCGTCCTTGCCCTGACCGCTGAAGCTCGCCGTGACGTTGGCGCCGGGATAGAGCGGCAAATTCGGCGGCATCTTGGCATTCGCGCCGGTATTGAATTCGGCCTTTTCGCCGTTGGCGCCGGTAAACGTCATGTGGCTGTCGCCGCCATTGCCGCCGTTACTGACGGTGACGTTGTTGCCCTTGCTGTCGCTGTAGGTCTTGGTGTCGCTCTTGCCGCAGGCGGTGAGAGCGGCGGCCATCAGGAAAACGGCGGCGATTCTGCGCATATCGAACTCCCCAGGAAATCCGCGAAAGGTTTGCCCAAGCCCCGGCCAAAAACAAGCTGGCCGGAAAAACAAGAAGGGCCGCCTCGCGAGAGACGGCCCTTGCATTGTCAGACTGGGTTCAGGCGAACCCGCGGCACCTTCTCAGGCGCTCATCCCCCGGACGGATACGATCCAGGTCGCGGATTGAGCCTTCCGCAGGCAATGACAATGAGACACTGGACCACCTCCTTTCAAAACTGGTTGCGTGCGCCACTTATAAGGCGCGCCCGCCTTTTCGTCACGCGGAAAATTGCCGTGCGAGGGCCGCGCCCGCCGTCAGCAGCCCTTCGTCGGAGGTAACGGTGACGAGGTCGAAACCCTTCCTCGCCATGGCTTTTGCGTATTCCAGGCTCTTGCAAAAGATGCCGGCGCGGACGCCCGCTCGGCGCGCGCCGGCCTGCACCGCGTCGAGGGCGGCAACCACCACCGGATCGGTCTGGTCGGCCTGGACCGCACGGCCGAGCGACAGCCCAAGATCGCTCGGGCCGACGAACACCATGTCCAGGCCTTCCACCGCAGCGATGGCATCGATGTTCTCGAGCCCCCGTCGGGTCTCGATCTGCACGATGGCGAGCAGGGTGGAATTGGCCTTCGCCACATAGTCCTGGCCGGCATAGAGCATGGCGCGCCTCGGGCCGACGCTGCGATAGCCCAAGGGCGGATAGCGGCAGGCACCGACAAAGCGGCGGCACTCTTCCGCGCTCTCGATGCTCGGGCACATCACGCCATAGGCGCCTGCATCGAGCGCGCGCATCGCCGTGCCGGGCTCGTTCCAGGGGATGCGCACCAGGGGCACGGTGTCGGTCGTCGACACCGCGACCAGCATGGCGCACATCGCCTCGTAGCCGATCTGGCCGTGTTGCATGTCGATCAGGATGCTGTCCCAGCCCTGGTGCGCCGCGATCTCGGCACCCAGCGCGCCAGGCAGCGCGCACCAGTAATTGGAGGCGCAGCGCCCCTCGTCCCAGATCCCCTTCAGCCGGTTCGCTCGCATGGATGGCCCCTTCATAGGCTATATAGCGGAGCATGGAATCGCTTTCGACCGATTGCGTCATCGCGGGCGGGGGCCCAGCGGGCATGATGGCGGGCCTGCTTCTGGCGCGCGCCGGGGTCGACGTGGTCGTGCTGGAGAAGCACGCCGACTTCCTGCGCGATTTCCGCGGCGACACCATCCATCCCTCGACGCTGGAGCTGATCGCCGAACTCGGCGTGCTCGACAAATTCCTGGCGCGGCCGCACACCGAGGTCCGCCAGATCGCGGTCGAGATCGGCAAGGAGCGCTTCGCCGTCGGCGACTTCACGCAGGTGCCGACGCGCTGCAAGTTCCTGGCGCTGATGCCGCAATGGGATTTCCTCGATTTCCTGCTCGGCGAGGCCGAACGCTACGACAATTTCCGGCTCAAGATGCAGGCGGAGGTCACCGACCTGCTGGCAAGGCGCGGGCGCATTGCGGGCCTGCTCGCCCGGACGCCGGACGGATTGCTGGAGGTGCGCGCCAAGCTGGTGCTGGGCGCCGACGGACGAACCTCCACCGTACGCGCCAAGGCGAGCTTGCCGGTGCGCGAGTTCGGCGCGCCTTTCGACGTGCTGTGGCTGCGCCTTCCGTTCGTGGCCGGCGACCCGACCGAGCCGGTGGCGCGATTCCAGGGCGGCGATTTCTTCATCATGCTGTACCGCGGCGATTATTGGCAGTGCGCCTTCGTCATCCCCAAGGGGGCCTTCGCGACGATGAAGGCGGAAGGCCTGACCGGCTTCCGCGCGCGGCTGCGCAGCGTGGCCGGTTTCGCGCGCGATCGCGTCGAGGCCATACAGAGCTTCGAAGATGTAAAGCTGCTCACCGTGAAGGTCGACCGGCTGAAGCGCTGGGCGCGGCGCGGGCTGCTCTGCATCGGAGATGCGGCGCACGCGATGTCGCCGGTGGGCGGCGTCGGCATCAACCTGGCGATCCAGGACGCGGTAGCGACGGCAAACCTGCTGGCTCCGGTCCTGAAGAGCCGCGTGCCGCGCAGGAGCGATCTCGACAAGGTGCAGCGCCGCCGCGAATGGCCGACGCGCGTCGTTCAGTGGTTCCAAGTCCAGGTGCAGAAGCGCGTGCTCGCCCCCAACCTGCGCGCCCGCCAGACACCCAGGCCGCCCTTTATCCTCTATGTGATGCGGCGCTTCCCTGCTCTCCGCCGCATCCCAGCGCGGTTTGTCGGCGTGGGAGTGAGACCGGAGCACATTCGAATCAACTGATCCCCGCGTCATGGCCGCCACCCGGGACCGCGCTTTGCGCGGCCCGCGTGCAGGCTCTTGAGGCGGCCATCCAGCGCGCGAAGCGCCGAAGACGTCCGGATGGCCGGGTCAGGCCCGGCCATGACGATGGCGAATTCACATCTGCATCGTCCAGCCTTCGACGGCCATGGCGGCTTGGCGCAACGCTTCGCTCAAGGTGGGATGGGCGTGGCAGGTGCGCGCGATGTCCTCGCTGGCAGCGCCGAACTCGATGGCGAGCGCCGCCTCCGCGATAAGATTGCCGGCTTCCGCGCCGAGGATGTGCACGCCGAGCACGCGGTCGGTCTTGGCATCGGCCAGTACCTTCACGAAGCCCTCGGTTGCGGCGATGGTCTTGGCGCGGGCATTGGCGGTGAAGGGGAACTTGCCAACTTTGTAGGCGATGCCGGCGGCCTTCAGCTCTTCCTCCGTCCTACCGACGGCCGCCACTTCCGGCGCGGTGTAGACGACCGACGGGATCGCCTCGTAGTTCACATGGCCCGTGCGCCCGGCGATGTTCTCCGCGCAGGCGACGGCCTCGTCCTCGGCCTTGTGCGCCAGCATCGCGCCTTCGCGGCAGTCGCCGATCGCCCAGATGCCGTCGACATTGGTGCGGAACCCGGCGTCGGTGGCCACGCGCCCGCGCGCATCCCTGGCAACGCCGGCGGCTTCGAGGCCCAGCCCCTCGGTGTAGGGACGCCGGCCGATGGAGACCAGCAGCACGTCGGTCTCGATGGTCTGAGTTGGCCCGCCCCCAGCCGGCTCGACCTGGACCTTGAGCGCATCGCCGCTGCGTTCGACGCCGACGACCTTGGTCGACAGGCGGAACGCGATGCCCTGGCGGGTGAGGATGCGCTGGAACTGCTTGCCGACCTCGCCGTCGAGGCCCGGTGCAATGCGGTCGAGGAACTCGACCACGGTGACCTCGCTGCCCAGCCTGCGCCAGACCGAGCCCAGCTCGAGCCCGATATAGCCGCCGCCGACGACCAGCAGGCGCTTGGGCACCTCGGTGAGCGCCAGCGCGCCGGTGGATGAGACCACGCGCTGCTCGTCGACCGCCACGCCGGCCAGCGGCATCACCTCCGAGCCCGTGGCGATCACGATGTGCCGGGTCTCGAGGGTGCGGACGGCGCCATCCGCCGCCTTCACCTCCACCCTGCCCGGTGCGGCGATGCGGGAGGTGCCGACGATCGCCTCGCATTTGTTCTTCTTGAGCAGGAACTCGACCCCCTTGGTCAGTTCGCCCACAACCTTGGACTTGTGGGCCATCATCGCCGGCAGATCGAGTGAGACCTGTGCCTTGATGCCCAGCTTGGGGAAGTGTTTGGCCGCCTCTTCGAAGCGTTCGCTGGCGTGCAGAAGCGCCTTCGAGGGGATGCAGCCGACGTTCAGGCAGGTGCCGCCGAAGGTTCCGCGCGCGTCGACGCAGGCCGCCTTGAGCCCCAGCTGGCCCAGGCGGATGGCGGCGTTGTAGCCCCCCGGGCCGCCGCCGATGACGACCGCATCGAATTGATCCGACATGGAAATTTCCTTGGGCGGGGAAAATCGGGCGCCTTATGCGCTCCCTCGCCGGGGCTGGCAATTCGACGCCGCAAAATTTTTTCGCGACGCGTGGAACCACTTTTCTGCGAGGCAGTTCTTATGTGCGAGCGGACGTCCTCTTCGGTACGCCCCAGCCCCTTCGACAGCCCGCATTGGATGTCCGCTCATTTGCCCCGTTGTTTGCTCACCGGCCCGGAAGCCCCTCCTGGCCGGTTTTTTTTGGCTCAAGGGCTGACGGCATAGCGGGCATAGATGCCGACCGGCTGGCCGCCGCGCAGGCGCGGAACTGCCGGCAACGCAACGCCCCCCGGGATCAACCAGTGCCGGTCGCGGGGCTCCTCGGCAACATAGATTTTTGGACCCGCGGGCGGACGGCCGCCCAGGCCGCGTTCGGGCTCATTGAGCTGAAAAACCGGAACCGTGCCGTAAAACGCAAACCAGGCCGTCGTCTCGTAGTCGGTGGTGAGGATCGCCGCTGGACGCGACGCCTCAACCGTGCGTACCACCTGCGGCATGCCGAAGGCGAGCAGCCGGGAGCCGGGGTCGCGGCGGCCGAGCGGGGCGACGTCGAACAGCACTTGGATATAGACGGCAAGGAGCAGCAGAACCGCAAACGGGGCGGCGAACCTGCGCAAGCGGCTCGGCGGTGCCAATACCGCAGCCACCGCCAGCATCGGATAGAGAAAGCAGGGCCAGTTGCCCTGCACCCGGTCGTGCAGCGCGTGCACGGCGAAGAACGCGACTGAGGGCAGCGCCAGGGCGAGCAACAACGCCGAACGTGCGGCGCCGCGCAAGCTGAGATACAGGATCAGCGGCGAGGCTAGCAGAAGCTGCGCGCCGAGGAACTCGGCCAGGTAGCGCCAGGTGAAATGGCCCGTGCCGACGCGGGCGAACTGGAAGACGAAGGTCTCCCAGCCGTGCCGGGCGTTCCACAAGATGTTCGGCGCGAAGACCACGAGCGCGATCAGGGCGCCCAGATAAGGCCAGGGCGACCACAGCCAGCGCCGTCCTTCCGCAGTGAACAGGATCCACGACAAAGCGCCGGCACCGAGGAAGAACGCCGTATATTTGGAAAGCAGCGCGAGCCCGCCCGCGGCTCCTGCGGCGAGCCACCAGCGGCCGTCGCCGCTCCCCTGCAGCTTGGCGAGGCTCCAGAAAAACAGCGCCGATGCCGCCATCAGCGGCGCGTCCGGTGTCGCGGCCATCAACTCGACCGCCGTCATCAGCATCAAATTGAAGAACAGCGCGGCCGCGGCGCCGGCATCCTTGCCGCCGCCGAGCGCCTCCGCCGCGCGCCAGACGCACCACGTCGCCGGAACCGACAGCAGCAGCGGCACGAACCTGACGCCGAACGCCGTCTTGCCGAACAAGGACGTGCCGATGCGGATGAGGAACGCGACCGCCGGCGGATGATCGAAATAGCCCGCGGCCAAGTGTTGCGACCACAGCCAGTAATAGGCTTCGTCCGCCGAGAGCGGCAGCACCGCCGCCGCGACCACGCGCAGCGCGAGCAGCGCAACGATGGCCAGGGCATATTGGTTGAAGCCGGGCCATTGCGACGCTGCGTTCATCGCGTGCGCCAGACGAAGAGGCTGGACATCGCGTAGTTCCAGAACGCGCCCATCAGCGCGCCGGCGAGACCCGCCACCCACCACACTTCGCGTTCCGTGCTGAACAGCCAGGAGGCGAGCCCGACATTGGTGAGCGCCCCGATGGAGCAGATGAGAACGAAGGCGACGAAGCCCCGCAGCATCGACCAGCCCTTCAGGCGCCTGTCGCGATAGGTGAGCTCGTTGTTGAGAAAGAAATTGCTCGTCATCGCCGCCAGGGTGGCGGCGGATTGTGCCGGGACGAAGCCGAAGGAGAGCAGCGCCAGACGCAGGACGGCGATATGCACGAGCAGACCGAGCGCGCCGACCAGCGCAAAGAAGATGAACCGCGGATCGATGAGGCCGCCGCTCAGCTTGGAGATCAGAAGGCCGATGAATTCGAGGCCGACCTGAGCATTGAACTTGCTCTCGCCGGCATGGCGGCTGCCGAAGGTATAGGGCTGCTCGGCAATGCGCAGCCTGTCGGAGGCGGTCGCGATGTCGAGCAGAATCTTGAACCCTGCGGGCGAAAGCCGCGGCGCCACTTCGTCGAAGCGGTCGCGGCGCATCATGAAGAACCCGCTCATCGGATCGCTGAGTTCGGTGCCCAGCGCGCGGTGCGTCATCTTGGTTGCAAGCCGGCTGATCAACCCGCGGCCCTCGCCGAACGATTCGGCGCTGCCGCCGCCGCCGTAGCGCGTCGCGGCGACAAGATCGAAGCCGCCGTTCAAGGTCCGCAACATGGCGGGCAGCACCGTCTCGTCATGCTGGAGATCGGCATCCATCACCGCGACGACGGGCGCGCTGGAGGAGAGAATTCCCTCGATGCAGGCGCCGGCCAGCCCGCGGCGTCCGACGCGCAAGATGCAGCGCACGCGGGGATCGCGGGCCGCGATCTGCTTCACCGCCGCCGCGGTTCCGTCGGGCGAATTGTCGTCGACGAAGATAGCTTCCCAGCCGATGCCGACGAGCGCCCTGTCGAGGCGGCGGACCAGCTCGGCCACGTTGTCGCGTTCCTTGAAGGTCGGGACGACGATGGACAGCTCCGCGCTCATGGCCGCGCGCCCGGTGCATAATCGGCCTCGATATGGCCCTGCAGCGCGGCCCAGGTGAAGCGTACCGGCTTGGTCTTCATCGCAACGAACAGCGGCGCCTGGTCGGCGTAATGGCGCGAATGTGAGTCGAGCGTGGCCGAGCCGAATTGATGGATGCTGTCCGACGACAGCTTGCCGTCTCGGTCCCAGGTCACGAACATGATGAGGGTATCGCCGTCCACGGCGGTGAGCGTGCCGTCGGTCTGCGGCACGCCATAGACGGCGCGGTAGGTGTCGGGTCCGCCGTCGATGGGAAGATCGACTGCGCCGCGGCGGAAGCGGTTGACCTCTCCCCACTCGGGATCGATGCGGCCGAAATGCGCCTTCAAGGTCTGTTGCGCCTGGCGCAGCATGTCGAGGGGGCGGGGAACCGGTTCGTGCTGTTCGCGCGCACGCAGCACCGGCTGGGCCGTCAGGATCGCCAGTGCGGCGCCGCGGTTGTGGATGTCGGCTGACAGATTCCAGACATGCAGCACGGCGCAAGCCCGCACCACGTCCGAAGGCGGATCCTTGCACAAGGCCGCAAGCAGATGCGCGACATCCGATTTCGCACTGTAGCGAACATCGAATTTGTAGCGCCGGAAGGCATCCGCGCCGATCTTCGGATCGGCACCGAAGGTCTCGAGCACGCGCAAGGCGCGATTCGTCATGTTGGTCTGGATGCCCATCCACGACGGATAATCGGACGGCTTCAGGTCGTCCTCAGGAGCCGTGGCCTGAAACGGCGTGTTGTTGGAGTTGAAGACAAAACCCGATTTCGGATTCCACAGTTGCGGCAATTTGTCGAACGGCACGATGGCGCGCGGGATCAGATCGCTACGCTCGCCGGGAAGATAACCCTGCCAGTCGAGGCCCGGTCGGCGGACCGGAAACTCTCCATTGTAGACGTAGCCGATATTGCCCTTCTCGTCGGCATAGACGTAGTTGATGCTGGGCAGCGCCTGGAGCCGCATCGCGGCTTTCCATTCGTCCAGGTTCCGCGCCTTGTTCAGCCGGAAATATTCGAGCACCTGGCGCATCTCGCCCTGCCCGGCATAGCGCACCGCGAAGACGCCGTGATCGGTCCTGAACACCGGTCCGTGGACGGAGAACTGCACGGGCCGGTGCACGGTCCAGACGATCGGGCCGAAGATCTTCACTCGGATCGCGGCATCCTCGACCTCCAGGTCGCGCCATCTGCCGTCGAGCCGGTATTGGTTCGGGTTCACCGGATTGATGGTCAGGCGGTAGATGTCGACGAGGTCCGGCGCGTTGACGGTGTTGGCCCAGCCCAGATGTTCGTTGTGGCCGTGCAGCATGAAGGGCGAGCCGGGGAAAAAGCCGCCCGCGACATGCCAGCCCTCGTCGCTCTGGAGCACCGCTTCGTACCACGACACCGGTCCGACATAGGGCTGGTGCGAATTGACGAGCAGGCGGGTGGCGCCGTCGGACGCGCGCGATGGTGCGACCGCGATGCCGTTGGAGCCGATCGGCAGCGGCGCCTTGCCGTCGGTATCCGCTGTCAAGCGTTTCAACGTGTCGCCCAGGCCGTAGAACAGCGGCGTCTTGAACACGAAGCCCGCCGCGATGTCCTTGCCCGTCAGCGGCAGCAATTCCGGCTTGACGGTGCCGGGATGGAGCGCGGCGTAATAGTTCACGCCATCGGCGTAACCTTCGAGCACCTGGCGCACATCACCCGGCAGATCGCGCGCGTAGCGGCGATCCACCGTTTCCCACACCCGCATGGCATGCACGAGATAGTCGCCCGCAGCCGCCTTGACGCCTTCGCTTGCGGCAAGCCCGCCGCGCGTCGCCAGCGCCACGTCCTGGATGGTCGCGAAGTCGTCCTCGCTATGGGCATAGCCGAGCCCGAACGCGACATCGGCGTCGCGATGGCCGAAGATATGCGGCACGCCGAAATCGTCGCGCACGATTCGCGCGTGGTAGGACCTGGCCTTGGCGATCAGCGTCGCAGGATCCGGCGGCGAAGGCCGGCCCAGACGGTCAGCCACGATCAGCGCCACCACGCCCGCCAGCACCAGCGCGATCATAACCGCCGCCCCAATTCTCACCAGCCGCATGTCGTCCCCTTCAATGGACAGCGTGATCGGTCCCGGGCCCCATCGCCGTATCCGGAATATGTGCCCGGCGCATCAGGGGCAAGGCAAGCAGCGAGACGGCGAACAGGGCCGCCAGCACCATCCAGGCCTCATTGAAGGACTGCGTCAGCGCGGCGCGCTGGACCATGGGGGCGATGATGGCCTTGGTCAGTTCGTCCACCGGCCCGGGCGGAGCGGAAAGAAACTCCCGGATCGGGATGCCGACCGCGCGCGCCGCTTCGACATCCCGGGCCTGAAGCCGCGTAATGAAATGCGCGGCATGGACCGGGGTGCGCTGTTCCAGGATGGTGTCGATCATGGCGATGCCGATGGCTCCGCCGAGATTGCGCATAAGGTTGAACAGCGCGCTCGCATCGGGCACCTCGGCCTGCGGCCAGCGCTCCAGCGCCAGCCGCGTCGCCGGGAGCAGGCAGAGCATGATGCTGACGCCGCGCAGCACCTGCGGCCAGAACAACCCGTCGAAATCGGTGGATGGAGTCTCGAAGCCGTTGGCCAGCAGGCCCAAGCCGAAAATCCCGAAGCCGATGGCGGTAAGCAATCTTGGATCGAAGCGCCTCTCGAGCCAGGCGGCGAGCGGCGCGCTCAACAGCTGTACCACGCCCGCCACCATCATGATCTCGCCAATGGCGAGCGGTGTGTGGCCGCGCACCAGGCCCAGGAACACCGCGACCAGATAGGTCGCGCCATAGATGCCGGCGCCGAAGATGAAGCTGAGCGCGCAGCCCAGCGAAAACGAGAGATCGCGGAAGCGCCTGAGATTGACGAAGGGGTTGGGACTTCTGAGGCAGACCAGGAGAGCCGCCGCGGCGGACACCGCACCGACCGCGATCAGCGCGTCGACAAAAAGGCCATGCCATTCGCGCCTGGGTGCCTCCTTGAGCAGAACTTCGAGCACGCCGAGAAACAGCGCCGCCAGCACGATGCTCGCGTAATTGATGCGCGCGAATTCGTCGAGCCGGGCCGCGGCGCGCGGCGCGCAGAGCCAGACCAGCGCCACCACGACGATGCCGGGCACGATGTTGACCAGGAATATCCAATGCCAGGAATAGGTCTCCGTCAGATAGCCGCCGACGGCGGGACCGATCGTGGGCGCGATCATCGCGAAGGTGCCTGCGATCATGGTGGCCAGCACGCGGTCCTTCTCGGGAAGCTGGGTGAAGGCCGAGGTGAAGACAGCGGGGATGAGCATGCCGCCGCAAAAGCCCTGCACCACGCGCAGGACGAGCAACGGCTCGAAGCCGCTGCACAGCGCGCAGCCGAGACTCGCCGCGGTGAAGCCGAGGGTCGCGAATGCGAACATGCGCCTCAGCGACAGCGCGCGCGTCAGCCAGCCGGTCAGCGGAATCGCGATCACTTCGGCGATCAGATAGGCGGTCTGGATCCAGCTCATGCTGTCGGGCGCGATGGCGAGCGCCTGCTGGATCTTGGTGAGCGAACTGGCGACCACCTGGATGTCCAGGATGGCCATGAACATGCCGACGCACATGGCGCCGAAGCCGATCCAACGCCGCGCTGCGCTCATTCTGCGGCTAGCATGGCCGGCGCGGCCGCAATCGCGAAGCGCTGCACCCGCCTGTCCATCACCCGGCGCCACAAGGGCGGAGCCAGCGCAAGCAGGATGCTTCCGGCATAGCCCGCGGGCAATTCCGGGGCCGACGGTTTGTATTCGAGGCCTTGGTAGGAGATGGAAGGCCGGCTGTGGTGATGGCTGTGGCGCCCCATGTTGAAGATCACGAAATTGACCAGCAGGTTGCTGCTGTTCCAGCTGTGGCGGTCGGCGAGCGGCTCGATGTGCCCGCGCGCATCGACACGGCGACTCAGTCCGTAATGGGCGACGTAGTTAAAGAGCTCCAGCACGGCAATCGCGACGAAAGCCTGGACCATGAAGAACACCGCCCCTTTGACACCGGTTAGGATGAGGGCGGCGGAAAGAATAACGAGTGCGATCGCCAAGTCCCAGAGCACGCGGTTTTGCCACATGGCACGCCTGAGCCGTTCGATGCGCCAAGCCTCGAGGAATTGTCCGGGCAGCGTACGCAGCAGATAACCGTAGAACCCTTCGCCCAGGCGGGCGGTCGCGGAATCCTTTTCCGTCGCGACATAACGGTGGTGGATATGGATGTGCGCGATGCGGAAATGCCGGTACAGCATGCCGCTCAGCATCACCGTGCCGAGCGCGCGCTCGCCGCTGAGCCGGCTGTGCACCAGCTCATGCGCCGCCAGCATGCCGAAGACGCCGGTCATGATGCCGAGACTGAAGGCCAAGCTCAGTAATCCCAGCGGCCCCAGCTTCGCCGCGAGCCACATGCCGGCGGCGATGCTCGCGAGCTGGAGCGGAACATAAATATAGAAGAGCGTGCGGAAATTCCTGTCTGCCTCCAGCGCCGGCGGCGCGGCCCGCGGGGCCACGAACTCCGCGCCGAGAAGGATCGCGAGGAGCAAGACGACGCTGAGCAGCGGACCGGCAGCGCCCAGCAGGATCCGGAACGCCCAGACCGAGCCCAGCAGGAGGAAGGGAGTCGCATACAGGATCATCGTTTCCCCGATCCTTGCGAGCTTAGTCTTTTGCGGCCGCGGCGCCAGCCTCGCCGAGCCCGCGGCGATCTTTGAGCGCCAAGTCTTCGAGATGGATGCGCCAGGACAACATCGCCGCATTGAGCAGCGTGAAGACAGCCGCGACCCACCATTCCGCGAAGGCCAGAGGCAGGACGAGGATCTCGGCCACGACGACGAGATAGTTGGGATGGCGGACGAAGCGATAGGGCCCGCGGCTGACGAGCGGCGCATCGGGAACGGTCAGGATTCGGGTGGTCCAATAGGGTCCCAGCGTGACCAGGACCCAGGCGCGCAAGGCCTGGAGCAGCACCATCAGCGCGATCAGGGTCCAGGAGATCGTCAGCGGGCGCGGCAATGCCAGCGCAATCGCGGCCAGCCAAGCGATATGCAGCAGGACGATCAGCGGATAATGGCCGGCACCCACTTCGATCGCGCCTCGCTGTTTGAGGCGCGCCGTGTTGCGCGCGGCGTAGACAACTTCGAAAAGGCGCTGCAGCGCCACCAGCGCGATGATCGCGTAGGCAATGGCGCGCATCAGCCTTCGAGGACCTGCAGCACGGAGGAGAACCCGGGACCGAGCGCGCTCATCAGGATGCGCTGGTCCTTCTGGCGCCAGGCCATGCGCTCCAGCACGAACAGCGCGGTGACCGCGGACATGTTGCCATAGTCGCGCAGCACGCTGCGGCTTTCCTCGAGCGCCCCGCGATCGAGTTCGAAAGCGTCCTCCAGCGCATCGAGCACCTTGGCGCCGCCGGGGTGGCAGGCGAAGCGGTCGATGTCGCGCAGCTTGAGGTCGTTGCGCGCCAGGAAGCCGTGCAGAATGCTGCGGAAATCGTTCGCCACCAGCATGGGAATGCTCTGCGAGAAGATCGCCTTGAGGCCGTCTTCTTCAACCTCCCAGCCCATGATGGAAAGCGAATCCGGCCAAGTATACTCGCCTCCGGGACCGAAGGCGGGGCCGTCGCCCTCCGTCGACACGATGGCGCCGGCGGCGCCATCGCCGAACAATGCCGTCGCCACGATGTTGCTCTTGCCGTGGTCGTCCTTGCGGAACGTCAGCGCGCAAAGCTCGACGACGAGGAACAGCACCCGCGACCCCGGGCGGGACAGCGCGAGATCGGCCGCGCGCGCCAGACCGGTGACGCCGCCGGCGCAGCCGAGCCCAAAGATCGGCAGCCTGCGGATATCGCGCCGCAGTCCCAGCCGCTCGACCACCAGCGCGTCGAGACTGGGCGTGGCCACGCCAGTGGTGGAAGACACCACGATGGCGTCGATGTCGTCCTTGCTGAGCCCCGATTCGGCGAGCAGCGCTTGGGTCACCTGCGAAAGAAGCGCGGTCGCGTTCTCGATGTACAGCGCGGTGCGGTCCCGCCAGCCATGCTCGGCGTCGTACCAGGTGATAGGCACGCAGGAATAGCGGCGCTCGATGCCGGTATTGGTGAAGACAGGCAGCAGCCGCTCGATGTCGCGGCGCTCCCGGAACAGGCGGCTCGCCCGTGCCAGCACGTCATTCTGTTCGAGAACATAAGGCGGTACGGCGCTTTTCAGCGCCTGCAAGCGTGCCCGCATGCCGATACTCTCTCTTGCCCTGAAGGGCCCCGCCGACCCTCTTTATAGAGCATCATCGCGCCCGCGCCTATGGAGGAAACGCCGCCATCGCCAACACGTTGCTGCGAGCGGATTCCACGCGCAATTGCTGTGCAAGACGATCAGCGCAGATTGCCAGGCGGACGCGCCGCCGAGCGGTCGAGCACGCCGGGGCGATCCCAATCGCCCTCGGGACGTATCAGCACGATGGGATCGCTGTCCATGCTGAGTTCCTGGGGATGCGGTGGGAACTCGGCCTCGATCTCGACATATTCGAAATCGGAGAAGCAGAATTTGCGGTCGCGCCGGCGGAAGCCGTAGCGCTTCCAGAAGGAATGCAGCCGGGTCTGCGCCTGAGCGTACATGCGGCGGAAGCCCTTTCGCCGCGCGAGTTCGATGGCAGTCTCGATCACCGCATGGGTGACGAGCGTCTTGCGAAAGCGCGGCAGGACCGCGAGACGCTCGAGCTTGGCGAAGCCGGCGAAGTAACGGATGCGCATGACGGCGGCCGGTTCGCCATCCACCGTCCCCAGGACATGCGTGCCGGCATAATCGTTGCCGTCGAACTCCTCTTCATACGGACATTTCTGCTCGATCATGAAGACCGCCGCGCGCACGGCCAGCGCCTTGGTCATCTGGTCGGCCGTGGCGACGGCCATGGCTTCGATCTTCAAATTGCGCCGCGGGCCGCCGCGCCGTCCTTCGATGACAGGCAGGGACCTGATCTGCGCGCGGTAGTGCTCCGGAAATCCAAGTGCGAACGGCGAGCCGATCTGGGCATCGGCATATTCCCGCGTCTTGGACGATCGACGCACCGAGTCGAGCGAGGACTGGGTGGCGATCCGGCCGATGATCGGCGTGCGCTCAAAACGGTCGGGGCCGAAGGCATGGGCATTGAGCGCAAAGGCGAGGCTGCCCATCCCGGGCGCCACCATGCTCCATAAGTACAGCGCGCTCGGATCCTCGTCCCTGCGTGCCAGGAATTCTTCGTCCGGATCGAGCGTGTTGAGCGTGTTCGCCTTGATCGCCGCATGACCTTTTTCGTTGAGCGCCAGATAGGCGATGAAGCCCACGATCCGCGCGTCGTGCCGGCTCTCGTCCTTGGCGCTGTACAACGCCCACAAGGTGAGAGGATTGTATTCGTAGACCCGCCTGACGATGTCCATCGAGGTGATGTCGGGTCCGATTTCCTTCAGGGTCATCGCATAAAGCGCGGGAATCTCGTCCGGGTGCGGGTGGCGAAGGAAGACGAAGCTTCCATCGGGTGCGCGCGTTCCGGGCTCGAAAGCCGGCTTCAACGGGGGTTCGGTCTTTACGGGGTCCTCCGCAAGCGGCCGGGCGGTGGAATCGTCCAATTTATCCATCTCGAAACTCGCGAGTCATGGTTACTTCTTGCGGCGACAATATCTTATGCCAAGGCCATCGTGAATCGGTTCTATGACGCGAAACGGAAAAGAGACTATTTAAAATAGCACGAAGCCTTGGGACGCCTAAAGCCTTCGCCTGCGCCGGCGGGTTCTGGGCGCTTCCATGGACGGATCTGCGATCTATCGAAGATTGTAGCGCGATAACCTACTAACCTTCTGAAAATGCTGCAAAATTATTACAATGTACAGAGACGTAAACCCTGTTAAGATTCGCCCAGAGCGATAGGGCACCGCCCCGGCAGCCGGCGCGACTTCATCGAGCGGGAGAAAAACATGAGAACACACGGATTGGTCCTGGCCTTGGCATGCCTGGCGGCACTGCTGGCGCCGGGCGCGGCGTCGGCCCAGGCGACACGAACCTGGATTTCGGGCGTGGGCGATGACGTCAACCCCTGCTCGCGAACGGCGCCCTGCAAGACGTTTGCCGGCGCCATCTCCAAGACCGCGGCCGGCGGCGAGATCGACACGCTGGACCCAGGCGGCTTCGGCGCGGTGACGGTGACCAAAGCGATCACGCTGGCGGATGAAGGCACGGGCGAAGGCGGCATCCTGGTCGCCGGCACCAACGGCATCACCGTCAACTGCGTATCCGATCCCAACTGCACGGTCGTCGTGCGCGGCCTTCAGATCGATGGCGGCCCGGTCGGCTCGAACAGCCTCAGCGGCATCAAGTTCATCGCCGGCAAGACGCTGATCGTGCAGAACTGCGCCATCCGCAACTTCACCGGCGGATCGCCGAACGGCTACGGCATCTGGTTCGCGCCGAGCGGCGGCACGGCGTCGGTGACTTTACTGGTGCAGAACACGACGCTGCAATCGAACGGCGTGGGCGCCTCGGGTACCGGTGGCGCCATCTTCATCCAGCCGAGCGGCGGTACGGTCACCGTCAATGCTTCGATCTCCAATTCCGTGATGGACGCCAACAACACCGGCGTGCGCGCCGACAGCACCCTGCTGACCGGCGGGGCGATCAACGTGTCGGTCTCGTACAGCAACGTGACCAACAACACCAACGGCGCGGTCGCCGCCATCGCGCAGAACACGGGCGGCCAGCCTGTCGGAATCGTGGTCGACCATTCGGCCATCACCGGAAATGGCCTGGGCGTCAATGCCAACGGCCAGATGGCAACGCTCAGGATCGGCTACTCGGAGATGAGCCATAACGCGACCGGCTACAAGCAGGTCAACGGCTCCACGCTGACGTCGTTCGGCAACAACCTGATCAGCGACAATCCGCTCAACACCGGAACGCTCGGCTCGATCGCCCCTTCCTAGAAGTTGGGACTCGAACAAGGAACTCCCTGGTCGCAAGCCCGGGGAGTTTTCTTTTGGCGGCTTGACAGACGACGCGCCAAGCCCGGTGATGCGGCGTCATGAGCGAAGGTGCCCGCTTCGATCGAACGGAGAGCCTGAACGCGCGCTGGCCCGCGTCGGAGCGCGGGCACCGCATCACGGTGCGCGGCCAAGGCTTCATCCAGCCCGATACCACGTTCTTCGCCATGGGCAGTTGCTTTGCCGTCGAGATTCGAAAGGCGCTGCGTGCGAAGGGCTTTCGGGTCTACCCGGACTATCCCGCGATAACCTTCGACCCGGAGATCCAGACGGCGGGCCGCCTGCCATTGCGCGACAACATCAATCACTACGACACGTTCACGATCCGGCAGGAGATCGAGCGGGCACTCTGCAAGGCGCGATGGCCGTCGGAGTGCTTTTGGCGATTCGACGGTTCCAACCCCTTTGCACGCGACAAGCACTGGCCGGAAATCTTCCAGGATCCCACGCGGCGGCGGATTTTCGGCCGCACGCTCGGGGCGCTTATGGACTTGAGCGCCAAGATTGGGCACGCGATCGAGGAAGGACTCGCGGCGGCGCAGGTCGTCATCCTCACCCTGGGTCTGACGGAGTGCTGGCGATTGAAAAGCGGCGGGCTCCATGCGGCCGTCGGTCCGGACAGTGAGGACGACCCGGCGGGGAAACTGCTCCAATTCCGCCCGACGGGCTTCGACGAAAACTACGCCAACCTCAAGGCAACGCTGGATGCGATCTGGTCCCGCCATCCCGAAAAGAAAATCGTGCTCACCGTCTCCCCGGTGCGACTTACCCGCACCTGGACCGACGAAGACGTGGTGTGCGCCAATACGCAAAGTAAAGCGACGCTGCGGGCGGTGGCGGGCCAGCTCTGCCGCGAGCTTCCCAGGATCATCTATTGGCCGTCATTCGAATACGCCAGCGCATCGGACGTCTACCGCAAGGACGGCATCCATGTCCGCGAAGAAGTTGTTGGGGACATCGTCAGCGCTTTCCTCGCCATTCACAGCATCTAGGCGGCATCCGCCGGCAACGCCGAGATGCGTTTCAGCCATCGGTCTTTCCTGCAACTATCTCCACGCCGGTGGAACAGTCACCGGTACGCCTGCGCAAGCGAGAACGCGCTGCGCGAGGCGGCCGCCTTTGAATATATTGAACAATTCCCTTCGCGAAGCCCGTCCCTTCCCCGCTTGCGACGGTCCTGCAGCGCGCATTTGCAGAGCGCGCTATGATGCGGCGCGCGATTCGCTCGCGCCAGCGGGAGGGACATCATGGGTACGACCTATTCCACCGAAATGCAGATGCTGTTTTGCGCCATCGCGCTGGGGCTGGTGCAGCTCCTGCTCGCCGTCCTGGCGAGCCTTGGCGCGCGCGGGATGCCATGGGCGCTGGGTCCGCGCGACGATCCCGGCGCCGGGCTCGGGAACATCGGAGGCAGGCTCGATCGCGCCTTCCGGAATTTCCTCGAGACGTTCGGGTTCTTCGCCGCTGCAGTGCTGCTGGCGCATGCGCTCGACCGCAGCAACGCCCATTCCGCGCTCGGCGCGCAGATCTATGTCTGGGCGAGGCTGCTCTATGTCCCGGCCTATGTGATCGCGATCCCCTTCCTGCGCACCCTCATCTGGGCGGCTTCGCTGGCGGGAATCGTGATGGTGCTGTCGGCGATCTGGCCCGGCTGAGGGCGCCAAAACGGCGACGCCGCCACGCATCGCGCGGCGGCGCCGGACGGCCTGCGCCGTTCTATTCGTCCTGCTGGGACATCACCGAGACCAGGCGCATGACATGCTTGCGCACGCCCGGGCTCTTGATGCTGCAGAATTTCGCATAGAGGTCTTCCGCGTTGCTCAGCACGACGGGCAGCGGCTTCTTGTGGCGGCCCGGAGGCTCCAGCCCTTCGAAGAAATACGAGACGTCGACTTCGAGGAGGTTGGCCATTTCGAAGAGGCGTCCCGCGCTGACGCGGTTCTTGCCGCTTTCATACTTCTGGATCTGCTGAAAGCTGATCCCGAGCGGCTGTCCGAATTCGGTTTGGCTCAAGCCGCGGGCCTTGCGCGCCATGCGGATACGTTTGGCGACGTGATCGTCATAGGCGTTCGCGTTCCTGGCGTTGAACGTAGCGGCGCGTGCGCTATTCTTGTGCATTGATGTCAGAATCCTTTCTCGCGATATCAATCGGTGCATACTGAGATATTGTCAACTGTAGGTATTTTGTGCAGTAGCCTTTGGCATTTGTTGGTTAACAAAAGCGTATGGAATTGCGGCGTCGAACGCGGAAAGTGCGTTCGGAAATATACAGCACTTTCATCCGCGCCGATCGCTTGTGTGTCAAAAAAAGCGACACCGCCAACAAGGTTTCGCCGCAATTCCGGTACGGCAACTCAAGGATCGAAATGTCGCACCCTGCCCAGTGCAATAAAAACGATACGTCACCGTGCTAGCGCGACGGCGCACTGATTCGCTTGAAACCTTCGAACGGATTGACCTTGACCTTGCCGGTGTAAACTTTTTCGAGGTCTTCGGGCTTGATGTACTCGTCCTTGAACCAGGGATAGATCTTGGACGAGAACGATTCCAGCAGGCAATCGGCCAGCCTGCGCACACGCGGGATCCGCGCCGCGTCGACGTGAAACGTCATCCAGATGTCGAGCGGCAGATAGAGCTCCTTGATGTGCAGCGGCACGATCGGCGCGCCGACCGCGTAGACGTAGGTCGGCAGCATGCCGATGCCGGCGCCGTTCACGATCGACCAGTATTGGGCGCTGCTCACATTCGTGCGCAAGGTGACGAAGCCTTCCGGCAGCTTGCCGACGACGCTCTCGTAGAGTTGCGCCCATTTGGGCTCGTCGTCGCCCTGCACCACGATGCGGTGGTGCTCCAACAGCTCGGGCAGCGTCGACGGCTTGCCGTAGGTGTCGATGTAGGTCTGGCCCGCGAACGGCACCATGTGCAGCCGCCCGAGCTTCACCACCCTCAGATCTTTGAGCGTCGGGCGGGTGAGCTGCACCGAAATGTCGGCTTCGCGCCGGAGCACGTCCGCCGAACGCATGGCGCAATGAACGTCGAGCAGGAGCTTGGGATTGGCACGCTGGAATTCGACCAGGTGCGGCGCCACCCATAGCGCACCCAGCCCTTCGGTGACCGCGAGCTTGACCTCGCCCTCGACCGCGGCGCTGGCGTGGTCGCGCACATTGACCAGCGCCAGGGCGCCTTCTTCCATGGTGCTGGCAGCGGCAAAGATCTTCTCGCCCTCCGCGGTCAGGCGCACGCCGTCGACATGGCGCGTGATCAAGGTAACCCCCAGCGCGTGCTCGAAATCGCTGATCCGCTTGCGCAGCGCGTTAACCGAAAGCCGCAATTGCTCCGCGGCCTTGCGGAAGCTCTTTCTACGGACCAATTCCAGGAACAGGTGCGCGCTTTCCCAGTCCAGCCTGATGGACTGCGGCTTCACTACCCGTTCGCCGAGCGGAACAGCCCGTTCGCCTGGCGGCTGCATACCCACGCCTCTCCTTTGACTAGAACATACACGATTTTTGGGTCGGGGTAAGGCGATGACTGAGCATTCACTCGCTCTCATTCGCGCCGGGGCGCGGCATATTGCACCGGCGCCCGTTAAGAACCACCATCTGGATCAGATCGACGCCGCCCGCATCGCCAAACGCCTGAGCATTTTTCCCGCGGATTCGTCGATGATCGACAACCTCCTGCCCCTTGCGGAGTTGCGCATGGGGCCGCTGGCGCCGAAGTCCGTCATTCTCGCGATTATGCAGGCAAACGGGGATTCCGTTTGGGGGATCGCGCGCAAATCCCACTTGGATCCTGCGGCGCCACGGGCGGAAGGGTTCGCCGCGCTCTTGCTCCTGAGCAAGGACGGCATGAGGGCGCTGGCCGCGCGCACGCTCGATTGCGCGCGCCCAGATATCGCATTCATCGCGAAAAACGGCGAACGTCCGGCAGGAATCTACTTCTGGGCGACATATGCGCCGAGCGTTCTCGCGGCGGCGGTTCCGCTGATCATCGAACGGCTTTCCCAAGGTCCCTATGACGGCGTGCCGCTTTACACCCGTGCCACGACGCCCGAGGGCAGGCGGTTCACCGAGGCGCTGGGCGCACAGCAGGGATGCACGATCGACGGCATCGATGCGCCGCATCTGCATGTCTTCGCGCGCAAGACGCGCGAACCGGCGCATGCACCGGTCTACGATTCCTATCGCAAAGGAGCGCCGCGCACACATCTCTCCATCAGCGTCGCGCATTCCATCGAGGACTGGATGCAGGTCGCCAGCGTGCGCAGCGCCGTCTATCTCGGCGAACAGCAATGTCCTTACGAAGAAGAATATGACGGCAACGATTTCGCTGCAGTGCATCTGTTGGGCTACGCCGGAGACGAGCCGGCCGGCTGCATCCGCATCCGCCATTTCGCCGACTTCGCCAAGGTCGAGCGCCTCGCGGTGCGCAAGGAATTCCGCAGCACGCGGCTGTCCTTCCTGCTGGTCAAAGCGGCGATCGAACTATGCCGCGTCAAGGGCTACCGCCGCATCTATGGCCACGCGCAACGCCGCCTGCTCGATTTCTGGAGCAGGTTCGGCGCGATCCCGTTCCATGGCAGCAAGGAGTTCGTGTTCTCGGACTTCGACTATGTCGAGGTGATGCTCGAGATCGAACCGCATCCCGATGCCATCCGCGTGGGCACCGATCCCTTCACCATCATCCGGCCCGAGGGCCGCTGGCACGAGCCCGGCGTCCTGGAACGTTCGGCCGCGCGGCCGCCGAGCCGGCCTTCCGTGGGGTATGCGACATGAGCGAGATCGTTCAGTTCGACAAGTACCGTCACGTGCGCGCCGCGCCGCCGCTCGTCTTTGTCGACATGGTGCGCCACGAGATCGATCCGGAGCCGGGCTTCGGCGAGGCGGAGTCGGGACCCGTTTTGGCGCGCTGCCGCCAGCTGCTTCGGGAGGCGCGCAGCCGCCATTGGCCCATCGCCTTCGTGCGCAGCGCGATGCGTTCGGTGCCGGGGTTCGCGTCGGCGGGCGCGCGCTGGATCGACGGTTTCGAGCCCCGGCGCTGCGACATGGTGTTCGAGCGCCATGGCGCCTCCTGCTATTCCAGCGACGAGTTCGCCCGCGCCATGGATGCGGCGGGCCGGGTCTATATCGTCGCCGGCTTCTCCGCCGACAACAGCTGCCTTGCCACCTTGATGGACGCGCCACTGAACAACCATTTCGTGGGAGTGGTGCAGGATGCCGCGGCCACCCGGCCCCTGCCCGGCCTGGATGCCGCCGAGAGTCATCGTGCGGTCATCGCGGTCAGCAGCCGCTACGCCACGATCCTGTCGACCGAGCACTGGATCGACGTGGCGGTGGGTGCAACGATCGGCGCGGCGCGGGCCTGATCGTTCTTCTTGCGCGCGGCGCCGTTCCTTCCGATAACCCGTTCGGTTTCAGCGAGGAAGGAAGCGGTGGTGCCCCATCGCCAGGCGGTCATCTTGTTGAGCGGCGGCCTCGACTCCGCGACCGCGCTTGCGATCGCCCAGAGCGAGGGCTTCGCGGTCAGCGCGCTGAGTTTGAGCTACGGTCAGCGCCACGCGATCGAATTGGAGGCGGCGCGCCGCATCGCGCGCTCCCGTGCTGTCGCGCGTCACGCGGTCGTGGACGTCGATCTGGCGCAGTTCGGAGGCTCCGCCCTGACCGCCGCCATCGACGTTCCGAAGGATCGCGTGCCGGCCGAGATGGTGTCCGAGATTCCCGCCACCTACGTGCCGGCGCGCAACACCGTGTTCCTTTCGCTGGCGCTCGCCTTCGCGGAGACCATCGGCGCTTTCGACATCTTCATCGGTGCCAATGCGCTCGACTACAGCGGCTATCCCGATTGCCGGCCCGAATATCTCGATGCGTTCGAGGCCATGGCCAATCTGGCGACCAAAGCCGGCGTCGAAGGCACGCAACGCTGGCGCATCCACGCACCATTGCTGCACATGACCAAAGCCGAGATCATCCGCCGCGGAACGGAACTCGGCGTGGAATTCGCATCGACCCACAGCTGCTACGATCCCGACCCTGCGGGCAAAGCGTGCGGCGCATGCGATTCCTGCCTGCTGCGGCTGAAGGGCTTCGCCGAAGCCGGCCTTCGCGATCCCGCCACCTACGCCGATCGCTGAAGCGATGTTCGGTCAAAATCCCATTCGCGCGCAGGACGACGGGAACGGCGAGACGCTGTGGGTGCAGGAGGTCTTCTACACGCTCCAGGGCGAGGGGCCGTTCAGCGGCGAGCCCAGCGTCTTCGTGCGCTTGGCCGGCTGCAATCTGCGCTGCTATTGGTGCGACACCGAATTCGAGAATTCGACCTGGAAGCCGTCGCTCGACGAAGTCGTCTCGCGGATCGAAGCGCTGCGGCCCCGGCATTGCGACCTGATCGTGCTGACCGGCGGCGAACCGCTGCGGCAGCAGATCGGGCCGTTGATCGGCCGCCTCCTCGCCGAGGGCCTGCGCGTGCAGATCGAGACGAACGGCACGCTGTGGCGCGCGCTGCCCGATGATCCCAGGCTGACCATCGTCTGCAGCCCGAAGACGCCGGCGCTGCATCCGCGTATGGTGCCGCGCATCGACATCTATAAATATGTGCTGCAGCAGGGCGCGGTCGATCCGGCGGACGGCTTGCCGGTCGCTTCGACCCAGCTCCGCGGCCAAGCCGTGCGCCTGTTCCGGCCGCCGCCGGGCAAGCCCGTTTACGTTATGCCCTGCGACGAGGCCGGCCTGAGCGACGAGAACCGCCGCGCCGCGACGAAGAGCGCGCTCGACCACGGTTACCGGCTGACACTGCAACTGCACAAGATCGCCGGCATTCCCTGACGGGGAGCCATGGCCCGGGTTCTTGCGTTACCGCAAGGGCCGCCATCCATCCTGCTCGAACGGGGAGATACCGTGAACATCGCCATGCCGCTTCCCGAGCAACTGGCCGAGCCGCCGTCGCGGGCGGCGGTGCGCGACGCGCTGATCCTGAACATCATTCAGTATCTCGGCCGCGACCCCGGTACCGCCACGCGGCGCGACTGGTTCTACGCGCTGGCCTATTTCCTCAGGCGCCGGCTCAGCGCCTCTCGCATCCGCACCTGGCGGCGCAATTTCGCCGCGCAGGCGAAATGGACCTATTACCTCTCCATGGAGCTTCTGCCCGGCAAGCTGTTGCGCACCGCGCTCAATTCCCAGGGCTTGATGGAGACCTGCCGCGCCGCGCTCGCCGATTGCGGCGTCGATCTCGACGAGCTCTTCGAGATCGAGGTCGAGCCGGCGCTCGGCAATGGCGGACTCGGACGGCTCGCCGCCTGCCTGCTCGAGTCGATGACCGCGCTGCGCTATGCGAGCCTGGGTTACTGCATCCGCTACGAATACGGCATGTTCCGCCAGGTGATCGAGAACGGCGAACAGGTCGAGCACCCGGAAAATTGGCTCAAGGAGATCAATCCCTGGGAATTCCCGCGGCCGGATTTCACCTATTCGGTCGCCTTCAACGGCCACGTCACCCAGGTGACGAACTGGCGCGGCGAGCTCGACGTGCATTGGAGCGGCGGCGAAAGCGTCAACGCCATGGCCTTCGACATGCCCGTGATCGGCGCCGACAGCGAGAGCACCGGCATGGTGCGGCTGTGGTCGGCGCAGGCCACCTCGGACTTCAACCTCGCCTATTTCAACCGCGGCGACTATGTCGAGGCGGTCGAGGACAAGGCCCAGACCGAGACGCTATCGCGCGTGCTCTATCCCAACGATTCGATCAACACCGGCCGCGAGCTCAGGCTGAAGCAGGAATACTTCCTCGTTTCCGCATCGATCCAGGACATCCTGCGACGCCATCTCGCGCACGGCATGAAGATAGAGAAACTGCCCGAATGCGCCGCCATTCAACTCAACGATACCCATCCGGTGCTCGCCGTCGCCGAACTGATGCGCCTCCTCGTGGACGTCCATCGCGTGAGCTGGGACACCGCCTGGGACATGACGGTCAGGACCTTCGCCTTCACCAACCACACGCTGCTGTCGGAAGCGCTGGAAGCCTGGCCTGTGGCGCTGCTCGAGACGCTGCTGCCGCGGCATCTGCAGATCATCTACGAGATCAACGCGCGCTTCCTGCGCGACGTGATGCACAGCAATCCCGGCGACCACGATCTGCTCCGGCGCATGTCGATCATCGACGACACGCCGCCGCGCACCGTCAGGATGGCCCATCTCGCCATTGTCGGGAGCCACATCGTCAATGGAGTATCCAGGACCCATACCGGGATCATGCGGCAGACCTTGTTCCGTGATTTCGACCGCTTCTGGCCGGGACGGATCGTCAGCCTGACCAACGGCATCTCGCAGCGCCGCTGGCTCGGCGATGCCAACCCCGAGCTGGTGCGGCTGATCTCGCGGCGTGTCAAGGGCAATTGGCTCGACGATCTGGAGCGCCTGCGCGAGCTCGAGGCCTTTGCCGGCGACGCCGAGTTCCAGGCGGATTTCGCGCAGATCAAGCGTGACAACAAAGAGCGCCTCGCCACCATGCTGATGGCGGGCTTCGGTGTGTCCGTCGATCCGGACTCGCTGTTCGATCTGCACGTCAAGCGCATCCACGAATACAAGCGCCAGCTGCTCAATATCCTGGGTGTCATCGGGCGCTATCACCGCATCCGCGTCTCCTCTGCGGGCGTGCTGCCGCGCACGGTGATCTTTTCCGGCAAGGCGGCGCCGGGCTATGCGATGGCCAAGCGGATCATCCATCTGATCAACGCCGTCGCCGACATCGTCAACCACGATCCCGCCGTCGAGGGTTTGCTGAAGATCGTCTTCGTGCCCAATTACGGCGTCCAGGTCGCCGAGCAGCTGGTGGGGGCCGGCGATCTTTCCGAGCAGATCTCCATGGCCGGCACCGAGGCCTCCGGCACCGGCAACATGAAGCTCGCGCTCAACGGCGCGCTCACCATCGCCACCCGCGACGGCGCCAATGTCGAGATTTGCGATGCGGTCGGCGAAGACAACATCTGGATGTTCGGTGGCACCTTCGAGCGGCTCCAGGCGATGCGCGCCGGCGGCTACGACCCGCGCGCGATCTATGAAGGCAATCTCGAGCTCCGCAACAGCCTGAACACGCTGCGCGACGGCTATTTCCTGCCGCAGGACCGTTCGGCGTTCCTGCCGATCTATCGTGCGCTGCTCGAGGAGGACCGCTACATGGTGCTCGCCGACTACGACGACTACATGCGCGCGCAGGCCTCGGTCGACGAAGCCTATCGCGACCGGCAGCGCTGGCAGCGGATGGCGATCCTCAACGTGGCGCGGATGGGCCCGTTCTCGATGGACCGTCTGGTGCGCGAATATGCCCGCGAGGTGTGGGGCGCCGCGCCGGTGGCGACGTAGAGCGTTCCAGCCGCTCGATCAGCGAGAGCGCGTCGAAGGGCGCGCGCACCTTGGCGTCATTGTCGAAATAGACGAACACATCGCGCGACCTGCGCCGGGGATGAGACGCCGAAAGTCGCGTGGCTTCCTTCACTTCGCCCCCGGCGGCCCAGCTCTGCAGACGTTTCGCCCAGACCGACAATTCGTCCGCCCGGTAGCCGCTGGTATAGAGCACGGTCGAGCCGTGCAGCCGGCAATAGACGAAGTCCGAAGTCACGTCGAACAGCGCCGGCAGATCGGGCATGTCGCTGACGACGAGCGCGATATCGTGGGCCTTGAGCAGGCCCACAAATTCCGGAACGGCGAAGCTCTCGTGGCGCACTTCGAGCGCATGGCGGATCTTGCGCGGGGCGGCGGCCTTGAGAAAGGCGCGCGCCTTGAGGCGTCCGTCGTGCCGGCGCGCCAGCGCAGCCGCCGCCTCGGTATCGCGCGGCAAGAGGTCGAAGAACGCGGCGAGCTTTTCGGGCTGAAAACGGAACGTCGGCGGCAATTGCCAAAGGATGGGACCGAGTTTCCGGCCGAGCCTGAGGACGCCCTGGGCGAAGAAATTGGCAAGCGGCGTCGCGACGCGATTGAGCTTGAGCATATGGGTGATGAAGCGCGAACCTTTGAGAGCGAAGACGAAATCTTCAGGCACCGCATCCGCCCAGGCTGCGAAGAGCTCCGGCCGCTGCAGCGAATAGAACGTGCCGTTGATCTCGATCGTGGAAAATCGCTGCGCGGCATAGGCGAGCTCATCGGCCTGGCGCAGGCCGTTGGAATAGAACCTGCCGCGCCAGCCCGCATAACGCCAACCCGAGATGCCGATGCGGACACTCACGCGATCAGGACCGCCACCGGCAGCTCGCGAAACAACGTCGCGCCGTCGAGCGAGGAGATCGGTGGTCTTGCAGGATCGAGCGCGTTTCGCCATCGCCCCTCCACCGCGAGCCCCTGTCCTTGCCAGAACGCCGCGCGCGGCAGCGGCATTTCGCTTTCGATGCAAGCGCGCGCGCAATGCCGCGCCACGGCAACGAGCAACCCGCTGCCATCGGCCTCGCGGCGGAAGGCCAGCATGTTCGTCGGCGTCTGTATCGGGACGAGCGGTGCCGTGAAGAGCGCCGGCGCTTGCGCGCGCAATGCCAATAGGGCCTGGATGAGTTTCAGCTTCACAGCGCCGCTGCGCCAGCGGGAGAGCAACGATGCCGGCGTCGCTTCGGCGCGGGCAAGATCGCGGCGAAGCGCATAATCCACCACGCGGCGATTGTCGGGATCGACGAGGCTGAAGTCCCAGAGCTCGGCGCCCTGATAAAGATCCGGCACGCCGGGCGCGGTGCAGCGCAGCGCCGTTTGGACGAGGCTGTTCATTGCTCCCGCCGGCGCGAGCCGGTCGACGAAGCCCGCCAGCCGCTCGACGAAGCCATGCGCCGGCGCCAATATGGCGCTCACGAAATCGGCATTGGCCTTTTCGAAGCCGGCATTGGGGCTGAACCATGAGGTCTGCAGCTTCGCTTCGCGAAGCGACTTCTCGCGCCATTGCAGGATGCGTTCGCGGAATTCGCCGGGTTCGGCTGGCCGATCCAGCGGCCACGCGCCCACGAGTGTCTGGTAGAGCATGTATTCGTCGCCGGCCGTCACGTCCTTTGGCCGCAGCCGCGCATTGAACGCAAACCATTCCGCCACCGCAGCTTCCCACAGCTCCGGCACTTCGCTGAGCGCTGCAAGCCGCGCGCGGACATCTTCGCCGCGCTTGTGGTCGTGAGTCGCGGTGGCGAGCATGGCGCACGGGAAGCGTGCCTGGCGTGCGGCCATCCGGGCAAGGAACGCGTCCGCCGAGATCGCAAAGCGCGAAGGCGAGAAGCCCACATCGTTGCGCGACAATAGCCGCCCGTAGCGATAGAACGCGGTGTCCTCCACCGCTTTGGCCGCCACCGGCGCGGCGAGCTGGTTGAAGCGCCGCGCCGCTTCGCGGCCGCCTTCGCCGAACGCGCCGCGCATCGCATCGTCGATCGCCTCGATCGCCGCGGTCTCGCCGGGCGAGGACGCCTTTGCATCCGCGACGGCCGCATCGAAAGCCGGCCCCGCCGCCGGCTCCAGCGCGTCACCGGTCGCATAGGTGCGATAGGCGTGGAAATTCTCGAAGATCACCGCGAGAGCACGCTCGAACTCCGCCGCCGCGATGTTGGGCTGAAGCAGGTGGAATGATTGCGCCGCTGCGCGCAAGGCACCGGCAAAGGCGTTCTCCAGCACCTCGCGGCGCGCCGCGCGCTCCTCGGCATCGAATTCGGCGCTTCGTCCGCTGAGCGCCGACCAGCGCTGTGCAAAGCGTTCGGCGTTTGCGCCGTCGTGCTGAAGGGCGCTGACCTGGTCCATGAAATCGTAGCCGGTGGTGCCGTCGACACCCCAATCGGCCGGCAAGGCCTCGTCCGCCGCGAGGATCTTCTCGACCACGACATAGGGCTCGCCCTTGCGCGGGCGCTGCATGCTGAGGACCTCGAGCCGCGCGCGGAGCTTTCGGCAATAGCGGCGCGGATCGGCGAGGCCGTCGACATGGTCGATGCGAACCCCGTCGATCAGGCCCTCGGCATAAAGGCGAAAGACGGCGCCGTGGATCAACTCGAACGCACCGTCATCCTCGACGCGCAAGGCGGCGAGTTCGGTGATGTCGAAGAAGCGCCGCCAGTTGATGCGCTCGCCCGCGTCACGCCAATAGGCCAGACGGAAGTTCTGGCGGCCGAGCAGTTCGCTGAGCGCCTGGGCATCGCGGTAGTGCTCCAGGCCCTGTTCGACCTCCGCATAATCTTCCCGACGCAAGGGAAAGCGGTGTTCGGCATAGGCGAAGGCGTAGCGACCGAGCCTGTCGTCGAAGATCAGCGCGATCTCGCCGGCCCCCAAGGCCTCCTGCAGCTTCTTGCCCAAGAGGGGCACGAACACCTTGTCGCGCAGATTGGGCTGCTCCTGGTCCCAGTCGATGTCGAAGAGATCGGCGAAGACGCTGTCGCGTCCTTTTTCCAAGAGGTCGAGCCAGCAGGGATTGTCCGCACCGCCGACCGCCATGTGGTTGGGAACGATGTCCAGTACGATGCCGATGCCGTGACGGGCGAGCGCCTCGGCAAGCAGGCGCAAGCCGTCTTCGCCGCCCAGCTCGGGATTGATGCGCGCATGGTCGATCACGTCATAGCCGTGCAGCGAGCCGGCTCGCGCCGCCAGGATCGGCGAGGAATAGAGATGGCTGATGCCGAGCCGCGCCAGATAGGGCGCGAGCGCGGCACCGTCTGCGAAGGTGAAGCCCTTGTGGAACTGCATGCGGTAGGTGGCGCGCGGGCTCACGGCGTCCGGCGCCCCTGCACCAGGCTCTCGAGATTGCGCCGCAAGTCCTCGCGCGCGAACAGCTCGCCGCGCGGCAAGCGCCGCCGCCAGTTGGGATGCTCGTCGATGGTGCCGGGGATGTTGGGCTGTTCGACGAGGCCGAGCACGTCTTCGACCGGTACGACGGCGAGCGGGCACGCCGTGCGGGCAATGAAGTTCAGCGCCGCCGCGAGCGCGATCTGCGGCTCCTGCGGCGTGGGCTCAGGCGCGCCGTTGCCGATGGCAGCCCAGAGCTTGCTGCGGTCCTCGCCGCGTGCCCAGCGCTCGGAGGCCACGTCGCCATGCTCGGATTTGCGCGCCAAACGCTCCAGCCAGTCGATGTCGCGGCCGCACCACCAGCCGGACAGGGTCGGCAGATCGTGCGTCGTGGTCAGCGCCGCCGCCGCGCGGGACCAGCATTCCGCCGGCAGGAACGGCTTACCCTCGCGCTCATAGGCGCGCTGGAACCACAGCACCTCCATGCCGAGCGCTCCACAATCGCGCAGCGCCCGGCGAAAGCCGTCGGGCACGGTTCCCAGATCCTCACCGATGACGATCGCACGATGGGCACGCGATTCCTGCGCCAGCAGCGCAAGCAGCCGGCGCAACGGATACTGCAGATAGACGCCGTCCTTGGGATCGCCACCTTCCGGGATCACCCAGAGCCGATTGAGGCCCATCGCGTGATCGATGCGCACCCCGCCGGCATGGCGCATCGCCGCGCGCAGGGTTTCGATGTAACCGGAGAAGCCCGTCTTCATCAGGCCGGCGGGCGAAAGCGCCGTGAGCCCCCAGTTCTGACCCTGGGGATTGAACACGTCCGGCGGCGCGCCGATGGTCAGTCCGTTCAAGATCTCGCCGCGCGCACTCCAGGCGTGGCTGCCGTCCGGATTCATGCCGACCGCAATGTCGCAAATCAGCCCGAGCGCCGATCCGCTTTCGCGCGCCGCGCGCTGGGCCTCGGCCACGCTCGTGTCGGCAAGCCATTGGGCGAAGAGATGGAAGCGGACTTCGTCCTCGTGCGCGCGGGCGAATTCCTCGACGGCCGCGCTGCGCGGATCGCGAAAGGCGGCAGGCCAATGCCGCCAGCGCATGACGTCTTGCTTCCGGAAATGCGCGTCCAGCGCTTCGAAACGGGCGTGGTCGAGCAGCCGCCTCCCGCGCTCGGCAACGAAGCGGTCGAACCCGGCCGATCCGGCGAATGCCGCAAAGGTGCTGCGCAAGGATGCGAGACGCTGTTTGGCGGCGCGCGGCCAATCGACCAGATCGCCCTCGTCGCAATCGCTTGCCGGTTGGCTGCCGGCCAGAGTCACATCGGCATAGAGCGGATTGAGAACCAGGCGGCTGGAGGGCGAATAGGGGCTGGCATCGCCCGTCGCCGCGCAAAGCGGCGCATGCAGCGGGCTCACCGCCACCGCATCGATTCCGCACGCAGCGGCGCCGAGGGCGAAATCCTTGAGCGCGCGCAGATCGCCGATGCCCGCCGAGCCGCGCAGAGAATAAAGCTGCACCGCCAACGCGGACAGCCTGCGCTCCGGTGCCGCGTCGTCGATGGACCAGCACCGCGCGCCGCTCTGGGCCGGCTCCTCATCCGCCAGTTCTTCCGCATCGCGGCCGAGCGCGCGGAGCACCGCATCGAGCACCGCGTCGCTGACCTGCCGCGCTGTGCCGGCGGCATCGGTCCACTCCCGCGCCAGTCCGGCGCGTCTGGCGCGCGCGCTCAACGCGGCGTCGCTCATGGCACGATCCAGCAAAGAGTCGTGGCGGCCGCAATGCTGTCGCCCTGCGGCGCGCCCCACAGCGCCGGCGCTTTGCGCGTCTCGAACTCCGCCGGCTGCTCGCCGAGATTGGACGCGAGCGTCAGGACCGAACCGTCACCCAAGGTCCAGGATGCGCTCACCGCCTTCAGTCCGATGACCTGCGCACGCAAGGCGCGCGCACCGTCGAGATGCGGCACGATGCGGGCATGACGCAGGCGCAGCAGCCGCCGGTACAAACTGCGCCAATGTTCCGCATCGGCGGCGCCATGAGGCCGCGAGCGATCGAAGGTCTCCGGGGCGTTGGGATCGGGGATGGCGGCGCGGGCCTCGGAATCCGCGAACGCCGCGAACCTGGCGAACTCGTTGCGGCGACCCTGGCGCACCGCGTCGGCGAGCTTGGGATCGGCGTGTTCGCAGAAATAGAGGAACGGCTCGCGCGCGCCCACCTCCTCGCCCATGAAGAGGAGCGGGATGGCCGGCGCGAGCAACAGCAGCGCGACCGCCGCCTCGAGCGCTTTGGGCTCGGCGAGCGCGATCAGCCTTTCGCCGCGGGCGCGGTTGCCGACATGATCGTGGTTCTGCAGGAAATCGACGAAGGCGGTCGGCGGCAGCGCGGCACTCGGCGTGCCGCGCGCGCGGCCGGTGTTCTTCGATATTTCGCCTTGATAGATGAACCCTTCGCGCAACGCGCGCGCCAGAGCCTCAGCCGGCGCCTCGGCATAGTCGGCGTAATAGCCCTCATGCTCGCCGGTGAGCAGGACATGCACCGCATGGTGGAAGTCGTCGTTCCATTGCGCGTCGAGGCCGCGGCAAAGCAGAGCCGCGTCGTTGTTCTCGTTCTCGACCACGATGTGGACCTGGCGGTCCGGTGCGCAGGCACGCACCTCTCGCGCGAGGTCTGCCAGGAAATCGTCGTCGCCGATCGCATGCACGGCATCCAGCCGCAGGCCGTCGATGCGGAACTCGTCCACCCAATGGATGGCATTGTCGATGAAGAAGCAGCGCACTTCAGGACGTCGGAAATCGATCGCGGCGCCCCAGGGTGTCTGCCGATCCTGGCGAAAGAACGCGGGCGCGTAGAACGGCAGGTAATTCCCGTCCGGCCCGAAATGGTTGTAGACGACGTCGAGAAAAACGCTCACGCCCAGCGCGTGCGCCGCATCGACGAGGCGCTTGAGATCGTCCGGCGTGCCGTAGCTCTCCGCCGGCGCATAGGGCAGCACGCCGTCATAGCCCCAATTGCGCCTGCCCGGAAACTGCGCCACCGGCATCAGCTCGACCGCTGTGATGCCAAGCTCTGCGAGCGCCGGAAGCGATTTCTCCACGCCCGCAAAACCACCCAGCAGTCCGGCATGGACTTCATAGAGCACGCTCTCGCACCACGGCCGACCGCGCCAGGCATCGGTCTTCCAGCGGTAGGACTGCGCGTCGACGATCGTGCTCCAGCCACGCTCCTGCGCCCGCGATGCGGGATCGGGAACGGCCCTGCCGCCCACGCAGAAGCGGTAATGGAAGCCCGAGGGCACAACCAGCGAAGCCCGATGCCAACCGTCCTTGGTCGCGGACATGGCGATGGCGTCGCGCCCTTCGATCTCGAGCCCGACGCTGTCGAACGCCGGCGCCCAGAGCCGGAAGGTCGTCGTATCGCCTTCGCGCAGCGGCCCCCAGAGGGGCCTCGTCATGTCGGCGGCTCGAGGATCGCGGCGACCATGACGCAGCCATGGGCTTCGACCTGGCAGGACGGCGCGGTGAGATCGGCGGCTTCGCGCTCGGGCGCGGCGCTGTCGACAAGCAGCCGCCAGGACAGTTCCGTCGCGAGCACGAATTCCATCGCCTCCTCGCCGCCGTTCATCAGCAGCGCGAGAACGTCGAAGCGTCCGTCGCCGCGCGGAGCGGTGCGGCGCATGACCAGCGCGCGCGCCTCGTTGTCCATCCAATTCTCTTCGCTCAATTCCTGGCCCCTTTCGTCGAGCCAATCCAGGTCGCGATAGCCGATCGCGATTTCGTTGCCATGGCGGAACTTGTCCTCGCGCAGGACCGGGAGGTCGCGGCGCAGTTTGATCAGCCGCGCCGTATAGGCCAGCAGCGACTCGCCGGGTCCTTCATGCGCCATGCGCCAGTCGAGCCAGGAAATCTCATTGTCCTGGCAATAGGCGTTGTTGTTGCCCTTCTGGGTGCGTCCGAACTCGTCGCCCGCCAGCAGCATCGGCGTGCCGCGCGACCAGAGCAACGCGGTGAGCAGCGAGCGTTTCATGCGCTCGCGCAAGGCGTTTATCTTGGCGTCGTCGGTCGGGCCCTCGACACCGAAATTGCGCGACAGGTTGTCCGAGACGCCATCGCGATTGTCCTCGCCATTCGCCTCGTTGTGCTTGCCTTCGTACATCGTCAGATCGGCAAGGGTGGCGCCGTCGTGACTGGCGATGTAGTTGATCGAAGCCGAGGGCCGGCGCAGCGCGAAGAAATCCGACGAGCCCGAAAGCCGCTCCGCCAGCTCGGCGCGCTGGGCCTCGTCGCCGCGCCAGAACCGGCGCAGCGTGTCGCGGTAGCGGTCGTTCCATTCCGAGAATCCAGGCGGATGATTGCCGAGCTGATAGCCGCCCGGCCCGATGTCCCACGGCTCGGAGATCAGCTTCACCGGCGCCAGCACCGGATCCTGGCGCAGCGCGTCGAAGAAACCGCAGCCAGGGTCGAAGCCCGCGGGCTCACGGCCCAAAGTGGCGCCGAGATCGAAGCGGAAACCGTCGACATGGAAGGACTGGACGAAATAGCGCAACGAATCCATCGCCATCTGCGCCACGCGCGCATGGCTCATGTTGACGGTGTTGCCGGTGCCGGTGTCGTTGACGAGATGGCGCGGGTCGCCGTCGACGAGACGGTAATAGCTTGCGTTGTCGAGGCCTCGCCATGACAGGGTCGGCCCAAGCTCGCTGCCTTCGCAGGTGTGGTTGTAGACGACGTCGAGGATGACCTCGATGCCGGCGTTGTGCAGCGCCTTGATCGCGCGGCGCAGATCGTCGGCGGCGCCATAGGCGGGTTCCGGCGCAAAATAGGAAAGCGTGTTGTAGCCCCAGTAATTGGACAGACCTTTCTCGGTCAACTGGCGGTCCTGGAGGAAGGCGTGCACCGGCAGGAGCTCGATCGCGGTCGCGCCGAGGCGCTTGAGATGGGCGACGACCGACGGATGCGCGAGCGCCGCATAAGTCCCGCGTTGGGCCGGCTCGACCGCCTCCATCAGCTTGGTGAGGCCTTTGACGTGGGCTTCGTAGATCACGGTCTCGGACCAGCCGGTGCACGGGGGCTTGTCGTCGTCCCAATCGAAAGAATCGCTCGTCACCGCCGCCTTGACCATGAACGGCGCGCTGTCGCGCGTGTCGAAGCTCAGATCGGCATCCTTGGCACCATAGCGGTAGCCGAGCATCGCATCGTTCCACAGCACCTGGCCGACGAGCTTGCGCGCATAGGGATCGAGCAGAAGCTTGCTGTCGTTGAAGCGGTGGCCGCGTTCCGGCTCGTACGGTCCGTTGGCGCGGAAACCGTAGACCAGTCCCGGCTCGGCGCCGGCAAGATACCCGTGCCAGATCTCGTCGATGCGTTCGGGCAGCGCCATGCGCGTCGTCTCGTTGCCCATGGCGTCGAACAGGCAGAGCCACACCGCCGTCGCGTTGGCGGAGAACACCGCGAAGTTGACGCCGCCGCCGTCATAGCTCGCGCCGAGCGGCCAGGCGCGGCCGCTTTCGAGCCGCTCGGCGATCATGCCAGCACCAGAGCCGCGAGCGGCGGCAGCAGGAGCGACAGCGATTGGCGCTGGCCGTGGGCCCAGACGTCGTCGCTCTCGACGCGGCCGGCATTGCCGAGATTGCTTCCGCCATAGAGCCCGGAATCGGTGTTGATCAGTTCGCTCCAGCGTCCGGCGCGCGAGACGCCGAGGCGATAATCCGCGCGCGGCACCGGCGTCATGTTGAGCACGATCAGCACCGGGCGCTCGCCTTCGGAATGACGTTCAAAAGCGAACACGCTGTTGGCGCTGTCGTCGGCAACCAGCCAGCGAAAGCCGGAGGGATCGCTGTCCGAGCGATGCAGCGCGGGCTCTCTGGCATAGAGACGATTGAGATCGCCCACCAGCCGCTGCAGACCGGCATGGCCGGCTTCCCCCAGCAGGCCCCAATCGATCTCGCCGTCGTGATTCCATTCGCGCCGCTGGCCGATCTCGCCGCCCATGAACAACAGCTTCTTGCCGGGATGCGTCCACATGAACGCGAAATAAGCCCGCAGCGTCGCGAGCTTGCGCCATTCGTCGCCGGGAACGCGGCCGTAGAGCGAGCCTTTGCCATGCACGACCTCGTCATGGGAGAGCGGCAGCACGAAGCGCTCGGCATAGGCGTAGATCATGCCGAAGGTCAGTTCGTTGTGGTGATGCCGGCGATAGACCGGATCGTGCGACACGTAAGCCAGCGTGTCGTGCATCCAGCCCATGTTCCATTTGAACGAAAAGCCCAGGCCGCCCTGCTCCACCGGCGCCGATACGCCGGGCCAGGCGGTGGATTCCTCGGCGATCGTGATCGCGCCCGGGCAGCGCTCCCGCACCACGGCGTTGAAGCGGCGCAGGAAATCGATCGCTTCCAGATTCTCGCGGCCGCCATGGCGGTTGGGGATCCACTCGCCGGGCTTGCGCGAATAATCGCGGTAGAGCATCGACGCCACCGCGTCGACGCGCAGGCCGTCGATGTGGAAATGCTCGAGCCAGTAGAGCGCGCTGGCGATGAGAAAGCCCTGCACTTCGCGGCGGCCGAGATTGTAGATCAGCGTGTTCCAGTCGCGGTGAAAGCCTTCGCGCGGATCGCGATGCTCGTAGAGCGCGGTTCCGTCGAACTGCGCCAAGCCGTGCGCGTCCGAGGGAAAATGCGCCGGCACCCAGTCGAGGATCACGCCGATGCCGGCGCGGTGGCAGGAATCGACGAAATGGGCAAACTCCTCCGCCGTGCCGTAGCGCGCGCTCGGCGCGAATTGCGACAGCGGCTGATAGCCCCACGAGCCGCCGAAGGGATGTTCCATGATCGGAAGAAGCTCGACATGGGTGAAGCCGAGCGCGGCGACGTAAGGGATCAGCCGCTCCGACAGGCCGCGCCAATCGAGCGTGCCGCCGCCGCGGTCCTTCATCCAGGAGCCGGCATGGACCTCGTAGATCGAAATCGGCGCGCTGGGCGACTGCGCGGCTGCGGCGCGGGCGCGCCAATCGGCGTCGCTCCAGCGGAAGCGCCACGGCGGCGCCACCACCGAGGCATTGGCCGGCGGCCGCTCGGTGGCGCGCGCGATCGGGTCGGCCTTGAGCGGCAGGACGGTGCCGTCGGGCCCCACGATCTCGTATTTGTAGCGGGCGCCGGCCGCGAGCCTCGGCAGGAAGATCTCCCAAACCCCGGAGGCGTGGCGCAGCCGCATCGGATGGCGCCGTCCGTCCCAATTGTTGAAATCTCCCACCAGCGAAACACGCCGCGCATTGGGCGCCCACACCGCGAAGCGCACGCCTTCGACGCCGTCGCGGCGATCGACATTGGCGCCGAAGCGCTCCCACAGCTTCCAATGCGCGCCTTCGGAGAAGAGATGGAGATCGACGTCGCCGAGCACCGGACCGAAGGCATAAGGATCTTCGGTCTCCTGCACCGTTTCGCCCCAATGGATGCGCAGCCGATAGGCCATGTCGCGCACGACGCCGGCGAAGACGCCGCTCTCGCCGATCGGCATCAGTGCCGCCGTCATCTCGCCGCACACCGCATCGACGCGCGCGGCCCCAGGCTGGAAGCTGCGCACGACGCGGCCATGCACGGTCTGATGCGGTCCCAGGAACGCGAAGGGATCGGGATGCCTTCCGGACGCGATCAAGGCCGCGGCGGCGCGTTCCGCTGCATCGGGCACATAGAGGTGCTGCAGCGTCATGCCTGCTCACCGGTGATGAGAGCCGCGAGCTTGAGGAACCCGCCGGCCGGCACGTCGATCCAATCGGGCCGGTTGTTGCATTCATAGACGATTTCGTAGGCCGCCTTCTCGAGCGCGAACAGCGTGATGAACTTGTGCTCGCGTTCGTCCAGCTTCCGGCCGCGCCCCTCGGCATAAGCTTCGAGAAATGCCGCGCGCGCGATGGTGCCGAACTCGCGCAGCAGGCTCTGCGCCCGCTCGGCGCCGCGGCTCGCGTTCGCGAGCCGCTCGCCGCGTTCCACCACCGCGCCGACATAATCGAACGAGCGCAGCATGCCGGCGACGTCGCGCAGCGGACTGTTCTTGGCGCGCCGCTCGGCGAGCGGCTTGGCCGGCTCGCCCTCGAAATCGATGATGATGGCGTCGCCGCCCGCCACCAGGATCTGTCCCAGATGCAGATCGCCATGGATGCGGGTCAGCGGCAGGCCCGATCCCTCGCCGATCAGGCGCGCGGCCGCGTCGATCAGCGCGTCGCGGCCGACCAGGGCCTTGACGGCCAGCGCGGCATCGAGCTGCTGGGTGAAGCGCGCGCGCCAGGCGGCGAGCGTCTCCTGCGTCGCTTCCTCGGGCGCGAAGTCCGGATTGGGCGTGGGCTCCGCCAGCACGGTGTGCATCTCGCCGAGCCGCCTGCCGACCACCGCGATGAAGTTGCGACATGTCGAGAAATCGGCCTCGCCCTCTTCGCCCGCCACCGCGGCGTCGTCGATGAGGCGCCCGATCTGTTCGAGCGACCATTTGAAGCCGTCGCCCTGATTGTCGACGAAGCGCTGCACCACAGCGATCGCCGTCTCGCCATGGCTGACATCGCCCATCAGCGAGGCGATGCCCGAAAAGCCGCGCTCGGTCAGTTCGCGCACCATTTCGGCTTCCGGATGGATGCCCTCGACCAGCCGGCGGAACAACTTCACCACCGCCTTGCGCTCGACGATGAGGGTCGAGTTGCTCTGTTCGGCGCCGGGCCATTCGATCGGCGCGTCGGCGGCGATCTCGGTCAGGGCCGGCGCGGCGCGGAAGCGCAGGCCCGTGTCGCCGCGTCCTTCCGTGAGACCGCTGAGAATGGCGCGCGCGAACCTGGCGGTCGCGAACCCGTCGGTCAAAAGTCCGATGCGCGCGTGGCGGCGCACCCGCGAAAGCGCGAGCGCCGCTTCGAACGGTGAGGAAGGCTGGTCCTCCCAGGCGACCGCGAGCGGCAGGGCGTAGCGCTCGCCCTCGACGTCGAGCAGCGCGAAGAGCAGATCCCTGTCGGCGGCGGCGAGCGGGAAATGTTCCGCGATGCGCACCTCGGGCACGCCCTTGCTCTTGCCCTGGAACCAGCGGCGATGCGCGACGTAACCCGGCAGGATCTCCTTTTCGAGCACGCTGCGTTCGCGGCCCAAGAGCGCATCCTTGACGCCATCGCGAATGACCAGCGTGTGATGCTCCGCGGCATTGTCGGCGGTCGCCGTGCTCCAGGCGGGCTGGGCGGCCTCGCCACTCAGAGCAAAGCAATAGAAACCGAACGCGGGCAGGGTCAGCAGATAGGTGAGCTGGCCGATCTTGGGGAATGCCACCTCGCCCGACAGCTCGACCGGCGTGCGGCCGGCGAATTCGCTCAGCTCCAGCTCCACCGCCTGCGCGGTGCGCGCGACATTGGCGACGCAGAGCACCACCTCGTTCTCGTATTCGCGCAGATAGGCGAGCACCTTGCGGTTCTGCGGCCTGAGGAAACGCACCGAGCCGCGGCCGAAGGCCTTCCAGTGACCGCGCATCACCAGCATGCGGCGCACCCAGTTGAGCAGCGAATAGGGATTTCGCCACTGCGCCTCGACGTTGACCGCCTGGTAGCCGTAGATCGGGTCCATCACCGAAGGCAGCACCAGCGCGGCCGGATCGGCGCGGCTGAAGCCTCCGTTGCGGTCCGGCGTCCACTGCATCGGCGTGCGCACGCCGTCGCGGTCGCCGAGATGAAGGTTGTCGCCCATGCCGAGCTCGTCGCCGTAATACAGGATCGGCGTGCCCATGATGGTGAGCAGCAGCGAGTTCATCAGCTCGATGCGGCGCCGATCGTTGTCGAGCAGCGGCGCCAGCCTGCGGCGGATGCCGAGGTTGAGCCGCGCGCGGCGGTCCGCGGCATAGGTCTGCCAGAGATAGTCGCGCTCCTTGTCGGTCACCATCTCAAGGGTGAGCTCGTCGTGGTTGCGCAGGAACGTCGCCCATTGGCAGTTGCTTGGCGCATCCGGCGTCTGGCGCATGATGTCGATGACGGGGAAGCGATCCTCCTGCGCGATCGCCATATACATGCGCGGCATCAGCGGGAAGTGGAACAGCATGTGGCATTCGTCGCCGTCGCCGAAATAGGCCTGGATGTCCTCCGGCCATTGATTGGCCTCGGCGAGCAGCATGCGGCCGGGATAGTGCGCGTCGATCTCGGCGCGGATGCGCTTCAGGATCGCATGGGTCTCGGGCAGGTTCTCGTTGTTGGTGCCCTCGCGCTCGACCAGATAGGGCACGGCATCGAGCCGCAAGCCGTCGACGCCCATGTCGAGCCAGTAGCGCATCACCGAGATCGCTTCTTCGAGGACCGCCGGGTTGTCGAAGTTCAGATCCGGCTGGTGCGAATAGAAGCGGTGCCAGTAATAGGCCTTGGCTTCCTCGTCCCAGGTCCAGTTCGACTTCTCGGCGTCGAGAAAGATGATGCGGGTGCCGGCATAGCGCTTGTCGGTATCGGACCAGACGTAATAGTCGCGCTCGGGCGAGCCGGCCGGCGCGCGGCGGGCGCGCTGGAACCAGGGATGCTGGTCGGAGGTATGGTTGAGCACCAGTTCGGTGATGACGCGCAGGCCCTTGGCATGGGCCGCATCGATGAAGTGGCGCACGTCGTCGATGCTGCCGTATTCGGGATGCACGCCGCGATAATCGGCGATGTCGTAGCCGTCGTCGCGCCGCGGCGAGGGATAGAAAGGCAGCAGCCAGACCGCGGTGACGCCCAGCTCCGCCAGATAGTCGAGCCGCGCGATCAATCCGGCGAAGTCGCCGACGCCGTCATTGTTGCCGTCATAGAACGACTTGACGTGCAGCTGGTAGATGACCGCGTCGCGGTACCACAGGGAATCCTCCGCCAAAGCGGCGGCATCCGGCTTGTCGCGTGTCGCGCTTTCGACGATTTCGCGCACGTTCACGGCCGATCCTCCGCCGGACGCACCTTCCAGATGCGATAGGGCGCATCGGGCGTGAGATAGAGATGCTGGCGCTTGCCGTGCCAGACGAAGCGCCCGCCGGCCAGGAGGTCCTCGGCCGCCAGCGCGCCGTGATCGGACAGCCCCCATTCCCAGAGCGGGAGCTCGATCTCGGCGGCCTCGGGTGCATGCGGATTGAGGTTGACCGCGATCAACAGCCGGCTGTCTTCGTGCTCCGCGGCCTTGCCGTAATAGAGAATGTTCGGATTGGCTGCGTCGTAGAACGCGATGCCGAGATGGGTCTGCAGCGCGGGCTCGGCGCGGCGCAGGCGGTTGAGCGCGGCGATCTCGGCGACGATGTTTCCGGCCGCGTTCCAGTCGCGCGGTTTGATCTCGTACTTCTCCGAATCGAGATATTCCTCCCGGCCGGGAAGCGGCTCGGCCTCGCAGAGCTCGAAGCCCGAATACAGTCCCCATAGCCCGGACATGGTCGCGGCCAGCACGGCGCGGATCAGGAACGCCGGCCTGCCGCCGCTCTGCAGGAAGTAGGGATTGATGTCAGGCGTGTTGACGAAGAAATGCGGCCGGAAGAAATCGGCGATGGCGGGCTCGTTCAATTCGCGCAGATAGGCCGTGAGCTCCGCTTTGGTGTTGCGCCAGGTGAAGTAGGTATAGGACTGGGTGAAGCCGAGCTTGGCCAGGCGGTACATGATCTTGGGGCGGGTGAAGGCTTCGGACAGGAACAGCACGTCGGGATTCTCGGCCCGCACGCTTTCGATCAGCCACTGCCAGAACGCGAACGGCTTGGTGTGCGGATTGTCGACCCGGAAGATGCGCACGCCTTCCTGCGCCCAGAACAGCACGATGCGGCGCAACTCGTTCCACAGCGAGGGCACCGCGTCACCCGCGTAGAAATCGACGTTGACGATGTCCTCATAGACCTTGGGCGGGTTCTGCGCGTATTTGATCGAGCCGTCGGGGCGCCAGTCGAACCACCCGGGATGCTGCTTGAGCCAGGGATGATCGGGCGAGCACTGCACGGCGAAATCCAGCGCGATCTCCATGCCGTGGTCGCGCGCCGCGGCGACCAGCGCGCGGAAATCCTTGAGCGTGCCGAGCTCGGGATGGATCGCATCGTGGCCGCCTTCGCGCGAGCCGATGGCGTAGACGCTGCCGGGTTCGCCGCTGTCGGCCGTCAGCGCGTTGTTCTTGCCCTTGCGGTTGGTCGTGCCAATGGGATGGATCGGCGGCAGATAGAGCACGTCGAATCCCATTGCGCGGATCGCGGGCAGGCGCGCGACGACGTCGGCGAGACGGCCATGGCGGCAGGAATCGCCGGTCTGGGAGCGCGGAAACAATTCGTACCAGCTCGAGAACGCCGCCGCTTCGCGGTCGGCGTCGATGAGGGACACGGCGCTGCGCACGGCAAAGGCGCGGGTCTCCTGGCGATACACGGACTCGATCGTCGACGGCGCGAGCAGGAACGCGGCCTTCTCGTCCTGCGACCAATCCCGCCAGCCGGGGTCGACGCGGGCTTCGCCGAGCAGCGCGCGGCCTTCGTCGAGATCGGCGGATATGGAGCGTCCGGCGTCGCGCTTCCGGACCAGGTCGCGCACGAAGCTGCCATAGGTGTCGATCCACGCTTCGATGCGGAACTCGTGTCGGCCGACCCGGTCGAGGCGGAATTCCGCGCGCCAGCGGTCGTTTTCCAGCGCCCGCATTGGGATGCGGCGCCAGTTGTCTTCATCCGCCGCGCGATAAACGACTTCGGCGGCGAGCAGCGCATGGCCGTCGCTGAAGATGTCGGCCTTCACCTGGACGCTGTCGCCGACGATGCGCTTGACGGCAAAGTTGCCGCCTTCGACGAAGGGACGGATATCGGCGATCACGATGCGCGGCTCCTTCGCGGCCTCCTCGGCGCGCTTGGCCGCCGCGGTCGTCACCATCTTGCGGCGCTCGGCGCGATAGAGCCGCGCGGCATGGGGCGGCAGATGCTCGCCCCCCTCGCCGAGCAGCAGTGCGCCGCTCTGCCAATCGCCGAACGAAAGGCGGTGCGCGTCGTGGGCGACGGACGGATCGGGATTGACGAAGGCGAGCAGAGCCTGCGGCGCCGACGCCATATCGCAGGCGGCGGTGCGCAACAGCACCGTCGCGCCCGATCCGCCATCGATGCCAAGACGCAGCGCGCCCTTCGCCGCAATGATCGGCTCCGACGCAACCAGCGCTGCCATGCGCCGCAGCGCGCGCTCGAGGCCGCTGCAATCCTCGTCCTCCAGCGCGTCGACGAACCCGAGCGACATCCAGAAGCCCGAGCCCGCTATGGCGGCGACGGCAAGACGCGTACGCCGCTCGCCGCAGTCCGCAGGCGGCAACTTCCCCTCCGCGTCGATGCGCGACAGGATCCGCCCGGCGCTGCTGGCACTCGCATATTCCTCCACCAGCCAGGGACTGCGAAAATCCCACCACGGCAGCGACGACAGGCAATAGTCGAACCCTGCACCCGCCAGCGCCTGCAGTTCGTGGCGCGCCAGACCGGCGATATCGGCGATCGTCAGGAACTGCGGCGCCTGCGCTTTGATCGTCGAGACGAGCGTCTTGAGCACCGCGCCGGGAATGGCTTGGGGATGACGCAGACAAACACCCGCGGCGCCGCTCCTTGCCAGCGCCTCGAGCTTGGCGCTCCAAAGCTGCGCGAACGCCTCCGGCGCCTGGTCGTAGCGGGCGAGCGCCATCGCCGGCTGCGGCGGCTCGCGCGGGTCGATGGGACCGGCTGACCCATGGCCCGCATGGCGCAGAGCGAACCATTGCGGGTGCTCACGCACGATAGGATCGTCCGAATCCGTCTCGGTCAGATCAACAATTGCTATGACGCCGAGATCGCCGGCCTCGGGCACGAGCGCCCCGGCCGCCTTTGCGTCCACCGCCACATGATCGAAACCCAGCGCGCGGGCGCGCTCCAGCGTGCTCTGGACATGGCTGGGCCCGCCTCCGAGATCGCAGATGCGCGGCGGAGGTGGCACGTGAGAGGCCCCTTGGCGATGTGGGTGCATTCGACCGGAAACCAACGTCCGCGCTGTGCGAAGGTTCCGCGACGCGGGAACCCATCCCCCGTTCCGCCCCTTATGAAAACATGACCGCACACGCCCTTCTGACGGCGCTGTTTCCCTGGGCGCCGACGCCCCTGATCGCGGCCGCGCTGATCGTGGTGGCCGTCGCCGCAGCGCTGCTGGTGCATGGGGTCGCCGTGATGACGCTGACGCGGCTGTTCCGCCGCCACAGGCTGGCCTGCGACATCGTTCACCGCACGCGTTCGATCAGCCGCTTCGCCCTCATCATCGTGGCGCTCAGCATCGCGCTTCCCTTTGCGCCGGTGACGGCGCGGGTCTCGGACCTGCTGGGACGGGCGTTGCTGGCCGCATTCATCGTCTTTCTGGGCTGGCTCACGGTCGTGGGCATCAATCTGGCGATGGATCGCTATGTCGCCCGCTTCCGGCTGGATTCGACGGACAACCTCCAGGCCCGCAAGGCGGTGACGCAGGTTCGCCTCTTGAAGCGCGTCATCGGCTCGCTGGTGCTAGTCCTGACCGTGGCGCTGGCGTTGATGTCCTTCGATTCCGTCCGCCAATTCGGCGTCAGCCTGTTCGCGTCGGCGGGCGTTGCCGGCATCGCCGCGGGACTTGCCGCGCGTCCGCTCCTCGAGAACCTGATCGCGGGCATCCAGCTCGCCTTCACCCAGCCGATCCGGCTGGGCGACGTGCTGATCATCGAGGAGGAATACGGCACGGTGGAGGAGATCACCGCCACCTATGTCGTGCTCAAGCTGTGGGATTGGCGCCGGCTGATCGTGCCCTTGAGCTATTTCTTCGACAAGCCGTTCCAGAATTGGACGCGCACCTCCGCCTCGCTGATGGGCAGCGTCTTGCTCTATACCGACTACACCGTCCCTGTGGACAAGGTGCGCGCCAAGGCGGTCGCCATCGCCAAGGCGTCCGCGCTGTGGGACGGCCAGGTGGTCAAGCTCCAGGTCAACGACGCCAAGGACAATGTACTGGAGCTGCGCGTCCTTGTGAGCGCGCGGAACTCGGGCACGCTTTCCGACCTGCGCGCGGAAATGCGCGAGAAGCTGATCGCCTATCTGCAGCAGGAGCTGCCCTTCGCGCTGCCCTTGGCGCGCCAGGTCAACATTCCCGCCGCGGAGCCCGCGGCCAAACCCAGGGTCTCGGCGCTTCGATGACCGCTCCACCTTCCACTCTCGACCTCTCCCGGACCGCGCTGTTCCTGGACATCGACGGCACCATGCTCGACATCGCGCCGACCCCGGCAGAGGTGCTGGTGCCGGCCGGGTTGGGCGAGACCTTGAGCGGGCTCTCCCGCCGCTGCGGCGGCGCGCTGGCGGTGATCAGCGGACGCACCATCGAGGATATCGACCGGCTTTTCGCGCCCAACCGGTTTCCCGCGGCCGGCATACACGGCGCCCAGCTGCGCGCCGCGCCGAACGGCGGGATCGATCATCTTTCCCGCCCCATGCCCGAGAGCTTGCGCGCGCATTTCGCGTCCGTGGCTTCGGCCCATCCCGGCGCCTTTGTCGAGGACAAGGGCGTCACCCTGGCGCTGCACTACCGGCTGAGCGAGCACCCGGTGCTCGACCACGAGCACGTCGCGCTGCTGGAGCGCGAAGCGGAAGCGGCCGGCTTCACCATCCTGCACGGCAAGAAAGTGCTCGAGCTGAAGCCCAAGGGCGTGAGCAAGGGTGCCGCGATCCGCGCCTTCATGCAGCATCCGCCTTTCGCGAGCCGCATTCCCGTCTTTGCCGGCGACGACTGGACCGATGCCCACGGCTTTGCGGTGCTCGCCGGGCTCAAAGGTTTCGGCATCGCGGTCGGGGCGCGCTTCGAGGACGCACAATATTGCATTCCCCGGCCCGAAGATTTCCGCCTCTGGCTTGAATCCTTGTTGAGCAACGCCGCCAGCGCGCCGGAACCGGCACTTCGGCCTCGCGTTTCCTCTGGATAGTGAGGCTTGGATGGCGCGTACCTATATCGTTTCGAACAGAGTCTCCGTGCCGCGCCGCAAGAACGACAATCCTGCCGGCGGCCTCGAAGTTGCCTTGCGCGCGATCTTGAAGCGCAGGACCGGAACCTGGTTCGGCTGGAGCGGCAGTGTCTCGCGCACCGACGCCGCGAGCCTGCGCACCATCGAGCACGACGATTTGCGCTGCATGGTCACCGACCTGACGCCGGAGGATTACGACGAATACTACCAGGGCTTCGCCAACAGCGTGCTGTGGCCGGTGCTGCATTACCGGCTGGACCTGGCGGAGTTCAGCCGCCGCGACCTGGGCGGCTATATGCGCGTCAATGCGAGGCTGGCGCGCGAGCTCCACAGTCTCTTGGAACCCGGCGACACGGTGTGGGTGCACGATTACCATTTGATACCGTTCGGCCAGATCCTGCGCGACATGGGCCATGACAATTCCATCGGCTTCTTCCTGCATGTGCCGTTGCCGCCGCCGGAGGTGCTTACCGCGCTGCCCGATTACCAGCGCCTCCTGGGTTCGCTGCAGGCCTATGACCTGGTGGGCTTCCAGACCCTGCGCGACGTCGCCAATTTCGCGCGCTTCTATGCCCAGGAATTCGGCACCCCCAACCATATCGGCCCCGGCGGCGAACTGGGCGGCGGCGCCATGCGGGCCGGCGCCTTCCCGGTCGGCATCGATGCCGAGAATTTCCGCGCCCTCGCGGAGCAATCGGTCGAGACCGCCTATGTCCGCGACGTGGTGCACAGCATCGGCGGCCCGCTGATCATCGGCGTCGACCGCGCCGACTATTCCAAGGGCATCGTCAACCGCTTCGAAGCGTTCGAGAAGTTCCTGCGCGCCCGGCCGGAGCGGCGCGGCCAGGTCACCTATCTGCAGATCGCGCCCAAGAGCCGCTCGCAGGTGCCCGGCTATGCCGAGCTTGAGCGCGCGCTGGAAGCCGCCGCCGGTCGCATCAACGGCGATTTCGGCGACGCGCGCTGGACGCCGATCCGCTATGTCAACCGCTCGCACACCCGCCCCGAGCTGGCCGGGCTCTATCGCCGCGCGCGCGCCGGCCTCGTCACGCCGATGCGCGACGGCATGAACCTAGTCGCCAAGGAATATGTGGCAGCCCAGGACCCGGCCGATCCGGGCGTGCTGATCCTTTCCAAATTCGCCGGCGCCGCGGCCGAGCTCGATGCCGCCCTGCTGGTCAATCCCTATGATCGCGAAGCCGTCGCCCAGGCGATCGAGGAAGCGTTGAGGATGACGCTGGACCAGCGCCGGCGCCGCCACGAGCGCATGTTCGCGGCGCTGCTGCGCAACGACATCGCGACCTGGGGCGACCGTTTCCTCGACTCGCTCGACCAGGCCTATCGCAGCCGCGGCCGCAGGCGCGACGACGCCCTGCCACTCGACCAGATGGCGCTGCGCTCCAGGCTCGCCGGGTGAGCGAGCCCGCGGTTCCGCCGCTGTTCGGTGTGCATGGAAGCCTGATCCTGCCGCGGGTGGAGATCCTCTCTTACAACATCGAGCTCAAGGACGAGGACGGCGGTTTCCTCGGCGACCGCGCCAGCAAGAAGGCGCTGGCCGCGATCTTCGACCGCGCGCGCAAGACCGTGGCCAAGGGCGGCCAGGATCCCTTCGGCGACCGGCCGAGCAGCGAGATCGGCAAGAGCGAGATGGACAAGGCCCTGGCCAAAGGCGATCCCGAGACGGCCGGCCTCATCCACACCGTGGTCGAGGAGTTCGCGCAGGATTTCGCGAGCGTGGTGCGCCGGCTGCTCAAGGAGAAGAGCTGGCGCGACGTCGAGCGCATCGTCGTCGGCGGCGGCATGCGCGGCCACCGCATCGGCGAGCTCGCCATCGGGCGTCTGTCGGCGCTGCTCAAGGCCGACGACATCGATGTCGCGATCGTTCCCATCGCCAACGATCCCGACGATGCCGGCCTGATCGGCGCGGTGCATCTTGCGCCCGACTGGGTGTTCAAGGGCCATGACTCGATCCTGGCCGTCGATATCGGCGGCAGCAACATGCGCGCGGGCCTGGTCGGCTTCGATCTCAAGAAGGCGCCCCGATTCGAGAACGCCTTCGTGGTCAACCGCGAGATCTGGTGCCACAAGGACGAAGACAAGCTGACCCGCGAAGACGCCGTCGACGCGCTGATCGAGATGCTCAAGGACATGGTCCGCAAGTCGCACAAGGCCGACGCGCGGCTCGCGCCCTTCATCGGCATCGGCTGTCCCGGCGTGATCGAGCCGGACGGCTCGATCGACCGCGGCACGCAGAACCTTCCCGGCAACTGGGCGAGCTCGCGCTTCAACCTGCCGCAGCGCATCCTGGCCGGCATCCCCTTCATCGGCGATCAGGAGACGCAGGCCATCCTGCACAACGACGCGGTGGTGCAGGGCTTGAGCGAAATCCCCAACATGGCCGACGTCGCGCGCTGGGGAGTCCTCACCCTCGGCACCGGCCTCGGCAACGCCCGGTTCGACAACAGGAAACTGCCGGAGCCGAAAGAGAAAGGGTGAATTGTCCGCTTCGCCGTCCTGCATGAGCGCGAGGAACCTCCCCGGCCCGCCGAAGCTTGTCTTTCGATGAAACCGGCACGGCCCGATCCGCAGATCCTGACTGAGGCCGAGTACGCAGCGCTTGTCGCGGGTCTGCGCTATGTCAGCGATGAGGCGGCGCCGGGCATCCGCCGCGAGCGCCACGGCAACGGCTTCACCTATCGCGGGCCGGACGGGCGCTGCGTGCGCGATCCGTCCTTCCGCGCCCGCGTGCGCGCGCTCGCCATTCCGCCGGCCTGGACGCAAGTGTGGATCGCTCCCGATGGCGACAGCCATCTCGCCGCTACCGGCCGCGACGCCAAGGGCCGCAAACAGTACCGCTACAATCCGGCCTTCGTGCGCGTGCGCGATCTCGCCAAGTTCGACCATCTCATCGACTTCGCGCAGTCGCTCCCCAAGATCCGCAAGGCGGTCGAGGCGCATCTGGGGCTTGGCGGCATGCCGCGCGAGAAGGTGCTCGCCACCGTGATCGCGCTGCTGGAGCAGACGCTGATCCGCATCGGCAACGAGGACTACGTCAAGCAGAACGGCAGCTTCGGCCTCACCACCTTGCGCAACCGCCATGTGCGCGTGGCGGGCAGCGAGCTGCGCTTCCTGTTCAAGGGCAAGAGCGGACGCATCTGGCGGCTCAGCCTGCGCAACCGCCGCGTGGCGCGCATCATCCGCAGCTGCCAGGAGCTTCCCGGCCAGCATCTCTTCCAATATCTCGACGACGACAAGCAGCCGCAGAAGATCAGCTCCACCGACGTCAATTCCTATCTGCGCGAAGTCTCCGGCCGCGAGATCACCGCCAAGGATTTCCGCACCTGGGCCGCGACGGTGGAGGCGGCGCTCGCCTTCCAGCGGCTGAAATCCGAGGGCGCCACCACCAAGAAGCAGGTGCGCGCGGTGCTGAGCCAGGTGGCCGAGCGGCTGGGCAACACCCCCGCCGTCTGCCGCAAATGTTATATCCATCCTGAGATCGTCACCGCCTTCGAGCTCGGCGAATTCGATCTCGGCGCCATCGAGGACCAGCGCGACGAGGACCGTCTCGACCTCGACCGCGCCGAGCGCGCGGTGCTGCGCTTTCTCAAGAGCCGGATCGGGCGCACGAGCCTCGATCTCCCAAGCGCGGCGAACAAAGGTTAGGCGCGATGGGAGCGCTCCCGCTGGAACCCTTTGGGCGCGGCGCTCGTTCCCGTGCCGCAGCTTTTCGGGAATTTCCACACATGGGCGGATTGATCTATCTGGTCGGACTCGTCGTCGTGATCATGGCCATCCTTTCCTTCCTCGGCATGCATTGAGATGAGCGTCGCAGGCACGACCTATGTCGAGCGGCCGTCGCGGATCGAATGGTCGGCGGTGTTCGCGGGCGCCCTGGTGGCGGCCGGCATCTCCTTCACGCTTCTCGCCTTCGGCGCGGGCATCGGGCTTTCGGTGACCTCGACCGCGCCGACCTGGCGCGATTCCTCGACCTGGCTGTGGCTCCTCTCGGGCCTCTATCTGGTCTTCGTGGCGCTGTGCGCTTTCGGCTTCGGCGGCTATGTCGCCGGCCGCATGCACCAGCCGCTGACGGTCGCGCCCAACGACGAAGCGGTGACGCGCGACGGCATGCACGGCATCGTCACCTGGGGCCTGGCAATCCTGATGAGCGCCTTGATCGCCATCGGCACGGCCGCGACGCTGACGCCGGCGATGGCGCCCGGCGGCGGACACGCCGGACCTTCGACCTCGGTCGCGGGCGAGAACATCATCGCCTCCGAGCTCGACGAGCTCTTCCGCAGCGACCGCCGCGCGGTGAATGCCGACGACCGCCTCTATCGCCGCGCCGAAGCCGCGCGCATCCTGCTCAAATCCTCGAGCCACAACGGCGTGCCGGCCGAGGACCGCGATTACCTTTCGGCCATGGTGTCGGCCGAGACCGGCATCCGTCCGGCCGATGCCGATGCCCGCGTCGATCGGGAGATCGCCCAGTCCAAGACCGAGATCCGCCGCGCGCGCGAAGCCGCGGTGATGCAGGCGTTCCTGATCGCGGCGGCGCTGCTCGTCGGGGCGGCGGTGGCGTGGTACTCCGCCGTGGAAGGCGGCCGCGACCGCCAGCAAGGCACCTATCCGCGCTGGAACTGGTCGCCGCGCGGCAGGATTGCGTGACGTCTACTTCGCCGGCTCGAGCACCAGAAGCTTCATCGTTCCCGGCACGAAAGTGACGTGGGGCCGGCCGCCGGGCTTCTCGGGCGGATCGATCCTGGCGATGTCGGCGACTGGAAGGAAGACGCGACCGGTCTTGGGATCGAGCGCGATGGTGCGGGCGCCGCGCGCGGTCGGCACGTTCGCGAGCACCGAGAAATTGTCGCCGCTCTTCTCTTCCACCACCGTCAAGGTGCCGTCGCTGTTGGAGCTGAAGGCGCGCCTGCGCACGGGATCGAAGGCCGCGCCGTCGCTGCCCGCGCCGATCGGAAGCGTCGCGACAGGGGCGCCGGAATTGGCGTCGACCACAACCATCACCTTGTTGATGCAGGTCGCGAAGATGCGCGCGGCGGCGGCATCGACCGCGATGCCGTGCGGGCGCTCGCAGCCCGCCATCGCATAGTGCGCGGCCACCGTGTTGCTCCTGGTATCGACCACCACGATGTCGTGCTGCTCGGCGCCGTCGACATAGAGATGGCCCTTGCCGTCGGCCACCGCGGCCTCGAGCCCCGCGCCTATCGAAATGGTCTGGAGCGCGGCATTCGCCTTGGGATCGATCACGGTGATCGAGCCGCTGTCGCCGTCGATGACGAAGACATGACCGCTCGCGGGATCGTAGATGATGCCGTCGGCGTCGGGAGCGGCCGCGATCGTCTTGACGATCTTCAGCGTCGCCGGATCGAAGGCCGCGGCGATGCCGGCCTTGCCGTCGTCGGTGTAGCCGATGTGCTGATCCGGTGTGACGGCGATGCCGTGCGTGCCGCCGGGCAGCGGAGCAATGTCGCCGATCCGCGCGCCGCTTGCGCCATCCACCACGGTCACCCGATCGCCATGGGCGACATAGACGCGCCCCGATGCGGGATCGAAGGTCACGTAGTCCCAGCGCTCGCCGGCGCCCAGGGAAATCGTGCGCACGATGCTGTAGGGCGAAGCCGGCGTGGTGTCCGCCAGCGCGCCGCCAAGGAACGCGAGCGCGAATGATGCGCCCAGCAATGAGGTGTGCATCTTCATCGTCTCATCCCGGTTTGCGGCAGCGCCGGCAGCGTGCATAATGCGCGCGATGCGTCAAATCCTATTTTGCGCGGCGGTTTTGCTCTGCGTGGCAGGGCCGGCACTGGCGGGACCGCCCTTTGTCTCCGACGATCCCGAGCCGACCGATTTTAGACATTATGAGATCTATCTCTACACCGAGGGAGCCGACAACCGGCTGGGCAGCGAAGGCAGCTTCGGCATCGATTTCAACTTTGGCGCCACGCCGGAGCTTCAGCTCACCGCCGTGCTGCCGCTCGCCTATGCGGCGCCCGAACGCGGCACCGGCGCGCTCGGCATCGGCAATGTCGAGCTGGCGGCCAAGTATCGCGTCCTGCACCAAAGCGAGATCGGCTGGGACCTCGCGGTTTTCCCGCGCGTCTTCCTGCCCTCGGGGTCGGCGCTGGTCGGCGAGCGCAACGCCTCGCTGCTGCTGCCGCTATGGGTGGGGCGCGACTGGGGCAAATGGTCGACCTTCGGCGGCGGCGGCTGCGTGCTGCAGGGCGGACGCGACAGCCACGATTATTGCCTGATGGGCTGGGCCGTGACGCGCCAGGTGCTGCCGGAGCTGCAGCTTGGTATCGAGGTCACCCATGAGGGCGCGCCGTCGCGCGACGGCCGCGCGATGAGCGGCATCGGCGCGGGACTGAAATACGATCTCAGTGCGCATTATCATCTTCTCGCCTATGCGGGGCCGGGGCTGCAGAACGCGGGCGAGACCCAAAGACTCGCGTGGTACAGCTCCGTTTTGTTCACCTTCTAAAAGGATCAGCGATGAACCGGACCGCAGCCGCCGAGATGGAGCGCGCCATGGCCAAGGTGCCGGCGGTGACCCTGGGCTTCTGGATCGTCAAGATCCTGGCCACCACCCTGGGTGAGACCGGCGGCGACACGCTGTCGATGACGTTCGACTTCGGCTATCTGGTGAGCACCGCGATCTTCGCCGCGGTGCTCATCGTCTTCATCGCCGTCCAGATCGCGGCGAAGAAATTCCACCCGCTGCTCTATTGGGCGACCATCGTCGCCTCCACGACGGCGGGAACGACGCTCTCCGATTTCGCGACGCGTTCGCTGGGCATCGGCTATCAGGGCGGCGCGCTGCTGCTGTTCGCCTGCGTCATGCTCTCTCTCGCGGCCTGGTACTGGTCGGAAGGCAGCGTGTCGGTCGCGACGGTGAGCACGCCCCGGGTCGAATGGCATTACTGGGTCACCATCACCTTCTCGCAGACTTTGGGCACCGCGCTGGGCGACTGGGTCGCAGCGCCACCCGGGGACGTGCCGCCGGGCATGGGCTTCGGCTATGAGACGGGTGCGGTGATCTTCGGCAGCGGCCTGGTGGTGCTCGCGCTGCTGTATTTCCTCACCCCGGTGTCGCGGGTCTTCCTCTTCTGGTCTGCGTTCATCCTGACCCGCCCCCTGGGCGCGACCATCGGCGATTTCTTCGACAAGCCGGTCGCGAGCGGCGGACTGAACGTCAGCCGTCCTCTGGCGTCGGCGATCCTCGCTGTGGTCATCGTGGTTCTCATCTTCGTCCTGCCGCAGCGCGCCGGCACCCATCCGGCTGGCCGGGAGAGCGGCGAGACTTGAAGGCGGCGCAAACCGATCTACTCTGCGCCGATGTCCTTTCCGACCGACGGTGTCTGCGATCCCGCATTCGCGCGGCTGCGCGAGGCGTTCGCGCAGAACTTCGCCGATCGCGGCGAGCCGGGGGCCGCTGTCGCCGTCTCGGTGAAAGGACGCAAGGTCGCCGATCTGTGGGGCGGCTGGGCCGACGCTGAGCGCACGCGGCCTTGGCAGCGCGACACGCTGGTGAATTTCTTCTCCGTCAGCAAGGCGCTGTGCGCCATCGCGGCCTTGCGGCTTGTCGAGCAGAGCCGCATCGCTCTCGACGCGCCGGCGGCGCACGTCTGGCCCGAATTCGCGCAAGGCGGAAAGGACGCGGTCAGCTTGCGCCAGATCCTCTCCCATCGCGCGGGGCTTCCGGCTTTGCGCGAGAAGCTGCCGGAAGGTGCCGCGCTGCACTGGCCGCTGATGACGCAGGCGCTGGCGCGGCAGGAACCGTGGTGGCAGCCCGGCACGGCGCATGGCTATCACGTCAACACCTTCGGCTTCCTCATCGGCGAGATCGTGCGGCGCATCGAGGGCCGCACCATCGGCAAGGTGCTGCGCGAAGACATTGCCGGACCGCTCGACGCCGATGTGCATATCGGGCTGCCCGGGTCGGAGCACGCACGCGTCGCCGAGTTCCTCTGGCCGGCGGTTTCGCGCTCCGAAGCGATGCCGGGACCCGATCAGGCGATGCGCTACAATGCCTATTGGAATCCGCCGGGCATCTCGGGCGCGGGCTGGGTCAACCGACCGGAATGGCGGCGCGCCGAGATCCCCTCGACCAACGGCCACGGCACCGCGCGCGGCGTCGCGCGGATCTATGAGATGCTGGCCGCAGGCGGCGCGATCGGGACGCTGTGCATTCTCGCGGCCGACACCATCGCGCAGGCCTGCGAAGAACATTCCAGCGGCTTCGATCTCATCAACGAACGGCCGAGCCGCTTCGGCCTCGGCTTCCAGCTGACGCAGCCCGAACGCCCGCTTGGACCCAACAGAGGCGCGTTCGGACATTTCGGCGCCGGCGGATCCTTGGGCTTCTGCGACCCTGAGAGCGGCGTCGCCTTCGGCTACGTCACCAACGACATGGGCCCGCGCTGGCAGAACCCGCGCAACAAGGCGCTCATCGACGCGGTCTATGCCTCGCTTTGAAATTCGAGGGTCATTTCGGACATGGCTCCGCCACCGATCGGGAGCGCATTTTTTCAACGGGGTGCGTCTTCGGACGCGCGTGTGTGTTTGTGCGAGGCCTTGCGGCCTCTGTGTCGTCCTCTCGCAAGTGTGGGGATTTAGCGCAAATGGGGTTTCGACCGTGACGGTTCAAGAGGGGGCGCGAAAAATATTTTCGGTCCGGATTTCCCGCGCAACCTCTTGAACCACATGGCGAAACAAAAATGATGCCGATTTTCTTGTGCATCGCAGCAAGCGGCGAAAATTATTTTTCCGCCCCATTACACCGTATCCGTGCTGATGGAACCCAAGCGCCATCCTTCGAGGTCCGCCCGCGTCATGCTGAGGTGCGAGCGTCCCTCCGGCGCGTCATCCTGAGGTGCGAGCGCAGCGAGCCTCGAAGGACGACGCGCCGTTCGGGATGGCGGCGCGCCTCGACCCGCCTACGCTTTCAGCTTCGGCGGGCGAGTTTTATTCTCCTGGTCCGCCGTAGCCTAGGCGAAGGCGGAAGCACGCGGCCGGGCACCTCAGGATGACGCGAAGCGGTCACGTCTAAAAACTTAATTTACACTACACCGTGTCCACCAGCACCAGTTCGCTGTCCTCGAGCGCCTTGACGCTGAGCGTTTCGATGTCGCTGAGCGCGGCGCCGTCGCGGGTGCCGACGCGCACGCCGTCGATCTCGACCGCGCCCTTTGCCGGCACGAGATAGCCGTGCCGCGTCCTGCCAAGCTTGTACTCGGCGGTCTCGCCCTTCCTGAGCGCCGCGCCCAGCACGCGCGCATCGGCGCGGATGGGAAGCGCGTCCGCGTCGCCGTCGATGCCGCTCGCCAGCGCCACGAAGCGCCCGGAGCGGTCGGTTTTGGGAAACGGCTTGGTGCCCCAGGACGGCGCGCCGCCGGTGCGCGTCGGCAGGATCCAGATCTGGAACAGGGTCGTGGTCGACGGCTCGAGATTGTATTCGGCATGGCGCACGCCGCTGCCCGCGCTCATCACCTGGACGTCGCCCGCGTCGGTGCGGCCGCGATTGCCCAGGCTGTCCTGATGGCTGATGGCACCCTCACGCACATAGGTGATGATCTCCATGTCGGCATGGGGATGCGGCGGGAAGCCCGTGTTCGGCGCGATCTCGTCGTCGTTCCAGACGCGCAGCGCGCCCCACTGCACGCGCTTGGGATCGCGGTACTCCGCGAAGGAGAAGTGATGCTTGGTCTTGAGCCAGCCGTGGTCGGCGCCTCCAAGACCTGAATAAGGCCTGACTTCGATCATGGGTGTGTTCCTGCCGGCCGGGTTCGCGTGGAAGGGTGGGGCCGGACGCTTCCAGATGGGGAGCGCCTTGGTGATGTGCAAGTGCCGGCCGTCTACTCCGCCGCAACGGCGGCGCGGCGCCGGCCGTGATGGCGATGGTGGCGGCCGTGCTCCCAGCGCATCAGCGCGAAGATGACGAGCGCCGTCGCGCCATAGGCCGCGAGCTGGGCGCCGTTGGGCGCGTCGCTGTAGCCGACCAGAGTGTGCAGCATGCGTCCCACGATCGAATCCTGGCTGAGCAGCCAGGAGGTGTCCCACACCGTGCGCGTCATCACCTCGAAATATCCGGCCTGCTGCAGGAACAGCACCGCCTGCGCCGCCATGCCGGCCGCGAGCAGGGTGATCAGTCCGGACGTTACTTTGAACAACTTGTGGGCCGGGATCGCGAGCAGGCCGTAATACATCAGCGCCGACACCGCCGCGCCGGCGCCAAGGCCCAGCACGCCGCCCGTCAGCATCGCGGCCGTCGTCGTTCCGGGCTGGGCTGCGATGCCGTAGAGGAACAGCACGACCTCCGAGCCCTCGCGCAGCACTGCGACGCCGACCACGACGGCCAGCGCGGTCAAGGTACGCTCGCCGCTCAACACCGCTTCGCCAACGCCTTTGAGCTCGCGCGCCATGGCGCGGCCATGGCCGGCCATCCAGACGTTGTGCCAGGTGAGCATGACCACGGCGAGCGTCAGGATCGTGGCGTTGAACAGCTCCTGGCCGGACCCCTGGAACAACTGCTCGATCTCGCCGGCGAAGGCGGCGACGATGCAGGCGCCGACGATGCCGCCCACCACGCCGATGCCGACCCAGAGCGCGCGGCCGACGACGCCCTTGGTCGCGGCGAGCACGATGCCGAGGATCAGCCCGGCCTCGATGACCTCGCGAAAGACGATGAGCAGGCTTGCGAGCAATTCGTCTACTCCGCGATCACGACGCCCTGCGCCGTGTCGGAATGGTATTCGCCCATGAAGGGATAGCGCCCCGGCGCCAAGGGACGAATGCGGATATTGCCGCTCGCATTGCCGGGCACGACCTTCTCCACCTTGAGGGAGGTCGAGTCGAATTCTTCGGCGGTCGCATCGGCATTGGTCATCACGATCAGGCTGGGCTGGTTGGCCTTGACGTGAATCTCCGCCGGCGTGAAGCGGTGGTCTTTGATCTTGAGCAGGATCGGCGTCTCGGCCCTGGCCGATCCGCCGAGCAGCGGCGCCAGCAAGAGCGGCAAGGCCAAAAGCCCGGAAAGGGCGGATTTATGTACGGAAACAGGGGGCGTCATGGGGGAGCCTCAATTCTCTCCCCTCACTCTAGTCGCGACTCATTCTCATGTACAGGGACAGGAGGCCGCAGTCAACCGGCTTCCATCGCCGGGCCAGTTCCTGTTTTCAGGTCCGGTGCGCGGTGCACAGGCTCTGTGCTTTGCGGACGAATTCTGCAGGCGCCACACCCTAATAAATGATGGTCGCGTGAACGATTGCTCGACTCAGGGGCGGTCTGCGGCTAGAAAGGCGAAGGGGCCGGAAACATGGAAAACTCTGCGTAAAGGTTGGGGGTCAAGATGACTTTCGTTCCCTTGCCGTGTGACGGCGGCTGGCACTACATCGATCCGTCGCAGATCATCGGCGTCCAGGCGACCGGCGAGAAGCGCTGCGAAGTGCTGCTGTTCGGCGGGCTCTCCCTTCCGGTCAGCGAGGAATCCTACGCCGTCTACAAGCGCCTGGAATCGCACCGGACCGCGCAGCCTCAGCCGGCCCAGGGCGCACCGCGCGGCAACGTCGCTAAGATCAACGGCAACGGCCACGCCTCCCAGCGGACCTGGTGATCGCAGCAGCCTGGTCGTCTCGAACGCTGCCGCGGCGGTTCAATTGTGCCGCCATAGCGACAGGGCGAAGCCCTGTTCCATCACCGAGTTCTGTCCCGCCGGCGCCGCGAAGGCGCCAAGCTGGATGCTCCAGCGCGCGCCCATGCAGCGCACCAGCGAGACTTCCACCTTGTGGGCGCGGAAATAGGTATAAGGCGCCTCCCCCTCGCCCCCGCTGATGGTGTTGAAGCTCTGCGCCAGCGCCATCGTGTTCTTGCCGAACCACAGGCCCGCGGTCAGATCGAGCGACGTCTCGTTGGGACGCGGCGCCGAGATGAATCGCTCGGCGGCTTCGACGTCGACAAACGCGTCGCGGCCCCAGAACTTGAACGAGGTGCCGTAGAGCAGCCGCGCCTCCACGCTGCGGCTGGCGCCGCGGCCGCTCGACCCGAATTTCTGAATCGGCCCGTGCGAAAGATCGTACGGGCCGGCGTATTTCAAGGTCGCCTGGAGCGAGAGCACGCCGAACGAATCCGTGACGCGCCAGCGCGCGCCGGCTTCCGCGCCGACATCGATGGCCGCGACCGGTTGACCGCCGTTCCACGACGACGTCGCCATGCTGTATTCCGGCGCCAGGATGAACGTGAGGCGGTCGTTCCAGCCCCATTCGCCCCAGCTCTTCGTATAATACTTGTCGAAGCGGATCGGCGCGTCCGCCGCGCCATGTCCGTCGAAGCCTTTCCACGCCCGCGCCACTTCGACGGACGAGATCACCTGCCAGTGATGGCGCTTTTGAGTCCACGCCGCGGCATCGGCCTGTACGGTGGCGGCCAGCAGCATCGCCAGGGCGAGCGCGTTACGCATCGGGCAGGCTCGCGCCATGCGCGGTCTTCTCCCAATGGAAGGGCTTCAGCAGCAGATGCACGAAGGCGCGGTAGGCGGCGCACGATATCAGCAGCCAATAGAGCGGTACGCCGAACGCGCCGCCGAGACGCCGCGGTTCGCCGGGCGGCGTGGTCATGAGGATCGTCAAGGCGAGGATCGTGTTGGCGCCGAGCGCGCCCGCGACGGCGAACGGGGCGGCATCGTGCGCGGCACCGAAGGCCTCGGGGAGGATGCAGGCCGCAAGCGCCGTCAGCCACAAGACCGGATTGGCGATCGCCGAGACCACCGCGCCGCCGATGAAGAACTGGAAGGCGAGGAAGCCGCGCCATCCGGTGCGTGCGATCAAGCCGGCGGGATCGCGGCTGTGCACCAGCCAGGTCTGCATGTAGCCCTTGAGCCAGCGCGAGCGCTGCTTCATCCAGCCCGACAGCGCCGCCGGCGTCTCCTCGAAGGTCGTCGAGTCCAGCATCGCGACGCGAAAGCCCGCACGCGCCAGCCGGATGCCGAGATCGGCGTCCTCGGTGACGTTGAACGGATCCCAGGCCCCGGCATCGCGCAGCACCCGGGCGCGGAAATGATTGGAGGTGCCGCCAAGCGGGATCGGCACGCCGAGCCGCGCCAATCCGGGCAGCAACGTGCCGAACCACAAGCGGTAGTCGGACTGGGCCTGCGCGGTCAGCCAGTTGGTCTGGTTGTAGAACGCCAGACGCGCCTGCAGGCAGGCGATATCCGCCGGCGCGGCGCGGAATTGCGCGGCCGCCTTGCGCAGCTGGCCCGGCTCGGGGCGGTCCTCCGCATCGAAGACGACGAGGAATTCGCCGCGCGCGAAAGGGAGCGCGAAATCGAGCGCCTTGCCCCGCGTGGCCTTTTTGACGGTCCAGGGTTTGCGGCTGAAAGCCTCAAGGAAGCCCGCTGTCCGTCTGATAGGGACTGGGCTGGCCGGGCACCTCCGCTATCGCCGGGAGACCCTGGGCCTGACCCGGAAGGAGGCCGCTAGACAGATCGGCGTGTTAGGTGCAGCGGTCGGGCAGTGGGAGACCGGGGAGCACCACCCGGAGGCGGAATACTGGCCCGGCATCATCCGATTCATCGGCTATGATCCGATCTGCTCCGACCCGCAGACCGCGCCTGAGAAGATCGCCTTCCTCTGCCGGCACAAGGGGGTGCCCCGGAGCGGCCTGGCCACTCTTCTCGGGATCGACAAGGCCACTGTCCTCAGTTGGGAGCAGGGGTGTCCGCAGCGCGCGGGCTGGACGAAAGTAGACCGGCTCGACTACTTCGTACGGTCGGCGAGGACCGGCGAGCGAGTGCCAGAGGAGGCCACGCCGCGCCAGGGACTAGCCGAGGCCCTCTTTCGCACTCGTAAGGAGCGGGCCTTAACTCAGAAAGCCACCGCAGAACTCCTGGGCGTTGATCCTGCCACGTACAAGCTTTGGGAGAGCGGACGGCGCAATCCATACCCAAGGAGTTGGCCCAGTATCCTAAAATTCTTAGGGCGTGACCCGATATGCGAGCGTCCGGGCACGGTCGCTGAGAAGATCGGCGTGGCCAGAAGGAGGCACGGGCTCAGCTATCAAGCTCTCGGCAAGCTCATAGGTGGAAGCGAACATGTAGTACTTCGTTTGGAATCAGGGCGAACGGCGCCTAAGGAAGGGATCCTCGCAATTCTCGAAGCGTTGGTTCGAACAGGGTCGGCGATTTGCGGCAATTCGAACAATTGAGGAAGTGGCAGATCAACTGCTTCAGAGCACCTCTTGCTGTTTATGCCGCCACGAGCGGTGCGTGCCCGCTCGACCCCGTACGATCTAGCGCCCATTCGGAGCAGGTTCGATGTAGCATCGCCATTTGTACTTTCGCGCCGCAATGGCTCCTGAGGAGATCGCTAAGCTGAATACCGATGTTGACCAAACTCTCTGGGGATACTGGCGGCAGCCCATCGATATTGACCACCAAATCGGTCGTGTCCGATCCAAGCTTTGTCATATCACCGTTGCGCCAGTTCCAGCGACGGCACATGACGTTGCTGTTCGCACTGTCAAAATAGATTACCTCTCCGGGATCCGGCCGTTCGAACAATTCAGGTCGTCCGAGGGGGCGAAAGCTCTCGGCGCCCGTCGCAATACCCAGCACCAGATCCCCATTCACGCTTGCTAGGTCATCACCCCCGCAAGGCACCAAGTTGTGCAGCGAGACGATGTTCATGATTGCAACGACAGAGTTGATGAAGGGGATTTCCTTACCCTGTACGGCGCGCTTATATAGAGCCCTGATCGAGGGGGGATATTTATTGGGATTTGAGCCGAACAGGCGATGCGCTTGATCCCAACTCGCGAGATATTCTTCCGCAGTTGTACCCGGCCTTGATGCCTGCATCGCGGCGACAGACTCAAGCATACCCGACAGCTCATCGGAACAGGCAAAGTTGCGAACACCTTGGGCGAACAGCACCACTCGTATGAAGAGTGGTGCCATCCGAAATACTTCCTCTCGAATCACTATTTTGGCCATCGAACTTCCTCACGCCGCCTGCGAATTGGGTGCTGCACCAATGGCTGCCAGTGTCCGAGGCATAAATTTTTCCAGCAGCGTTTTGTGGCCCGGAACCTTCTTGTTTGCCAAACTCGAATCGTCCCCAACAAAACGTCTGCAGATGAACGCATGCGCCGCGTACGCCACGCGAATAGCGTCCTCCAGATCACAGTGTGACGGTGACCAGCCAGTAGAGGAAGTTCTGAGCTTTTTTAGTTCTTGAATCATGACTCGATGATCCGCTGACCAAACGCCAGTGAAGTTCGAATCGACGTTGGCCATGCTGTCACGAACAGAAGCGTAACTGGGATCACCAAAGTCCGCGCAAAACTGCATCATCGCTGCGGAACCCCGAAGAAGATCAGAAATTCTTCGCAGCCGATGTTCGGTTGGTTCTTGGACGTATTGCCTTATTGCGAGGATGATCAAGTCAATTTGTACAAAGAAAAGCCTATGCCCAACCTTCCAGCGGGTGAGCGCGGGACCAGAATATTTATGCTGCGTCATTTGGGCGTTCATGACTTGGCTACCTCCAGAATGACTTCCGCATCGTTGCGGATTGACCTAAGCAGATCGGCTAACGCGGCTGGCTCCAGCTGCTCGCCTAGCCGCGCATTCGCTGCGAAATCACGAACTGTCTTTAGGAATGCTAAAGCCACATGAAAGAGCGGTAGATTGACTGTGCGTTCTACGCCGAAATACTCGTCGTAAATCCGCTCTTCGTAGCCGACGAGTGTCACAAGTCCTTCGTCAGCGTTGACGCTGGGAATCGCGGCAGAGACATACTCTGCCAACTCACTTAGCTTCTTGGCCCGATGAGTCCGAAGAAACCTTAGCGCATCCACAACTTCGGGCGGGAGCGCTTGCTCATTGAGGACAAGCTCGCTGGGCACGGGGAGCGTAATGTCCTCACGCGGGCCCGTGTCGTGAGTTTCAAGTTCGCCTTCCAACTCACTAGTGGATGTCACGATTTGTTGAGCGGTTGTCGCTTCGATTTCGCGTTCCATCGACTCCTCTTCAAGGAGCCTGAACCTCGCCCTATTCACACTCAGAACGGTGTGCAAAGTTGCAGAAAATAGGATGATCGTGTAAGCTGGAGGGGCGGGGATTCAAGCTCCTTCTAACCGTGGGACGAATCTTCGCTGGCCGACGCTGCCCTACAGCGATCGGCCACTTTTTTAGCATAGCAGACCAGTAAGGTTACGCAAGAGATTTTACTTGCGAAATCAAGTATTTACTTGAATTCGTTCACCCAATTCAGGTGATTACCAAAGCCGCGTTTGTCTCGCGAAACGACTCGATTTGCGAAATTTCCTCAATTGACGAAATTATATAAATTGCACAATCTCAAGTTGGGGTGGGGGCTTGCGAACTTGACGCGCGCTCCCGATGGGCGCGCGGGTCAAATGAACAACGACGAACTAAATGCACGGCTGGTCGCGGCAATAAACTATTTGCAGGACCGTCTTCGTGAGGGGCCCCGCAAACTCTCAGTTGCAGACCTAGCAAAACTACTGAATGCGTTCGCGAAGAGCGAAGTGTTTCCAAAAAACAAACTCTATCTGTTTAAGCGAGGCCAGCACATCCCTAAACAAATTGAACAACAGGAGTGGATCGAGACGATTGAGAAATTTTCGAAGAGCAAGTCGCTTGAAGTTTCATCGATCCGCGACCTTACAGCTCGCTTCATCGAAAAATATGGAGGCGGAGCGTCGGATTCCTTCGCATTGTTGGAAGGCGATTCCATTGATCATCCAGAGGTACTTTGCGGAGCATGGCGTTTTTTCTACATATCTCCTGTCAATAGGCACTTGGACCCCAAACCTGAAATTCGCGGCGTTCTTGCCATCTTCAAGGAGATTCCTGAGAACAAAAAACACGTCTCTGTGCGAATGATTTCCGGCAGTACTCATTGGTCCGGGTACGCATTTTCATTCAACAGGCACCTGTACATTGTTTGTGCAGCAGAAAAATCTGAGACCGCTTTTTTCGTCGTAAATAAGCCGACGAGAGAAGACCCGGATTTCGTCGCTGGCCTCGGCTCCGCACTCGAGCGAGGACGTACCACAATGCATCCGGCGATGGGCGTACTCTGTTTTGGAGAGAAATGCTTCGGCCAAATTCAATCCAAATCGACGTCTCTGCCTCCGGAAGTCACCAAGTGCCTTTCTGAGATCACGGGAGGCCAACGATCCATTTCAACGCAGGATGAAGAGTTGATGCGCGGTCAATTCATTGTCACCTATTACACTTTGAAGCAGTTCGCTGCTAAAAATAAGGATTTGGCAGAGTACCTCGCCGATCACGTAACAGTGCATAACAAACCGATGTCGATGCTGTCGCTATTCCTCCAATGGCGATGAGCAGTCCGCGAGAGTTTCCGCTGACGAGACCGCCCTTCTCAAGATCTCAAGCCGAGGTACTGGAAAAAATAGCGCATTTGAACTAGAAGTAGTCTTTGCGCGTGAGCTCGCCTGGAGGCGACCCATATGTCGACGTCACACCCGATATCTGAATTCAAGACTTCAGTTAAGGCTGTGGCTTCCGACGTTGAGGCTGTAATAAGTGAACTTCTTGAGCCAATTGTCGGTGCGCAAGGTCGGCTGGTCGAGGCAATGCGACATGCCGCACTTGGGGGAGGAAAACGGTTACGTCCTTTTGCGACTGTTAGCTGCTCAAGCCTATTTAACGTGCCTCGGCATCAAGCGCTTCGCACTGCAGCGGCTATAGAGCTCGTGCATTGCTACAGCCTCGTACATGACGACCTTCCCGGTCTTGATGATTCTGACCTTCGTCATGGCTTGCCAAGCGTTCACAAGGCATTTGATGAGGCAACTGCCATTCTCGCGGGCGATGCGCTCTTGACGCTAGCGTTCGAAGTATTGATGGACGAAAGGACACATTCGGACGCCGAGGTCCGCGGACAACTCGTTCTGGGATTGGCGCGAAGTGCGGGCTACGCCGGTTTGCTCGGAGGCCAGATGCTTGACATGGAAGCCGAAAAAGCAAAGTTCAACTTCGATGAAATTAGGCTATTGCAAGATTTGAAGTCGGGCGCGCTCCTAAGATTTGCCTGCGGCGCTGGAGCAATTCTCGGCGAGGCTGATCCGATATCGCGCGCGGCTATTGACGAGTTTGCGCGCGAATTGGGGTTAGCGTACCAGATTGCCGACGATCTACTGGACCTTGAAGGGTCGAGCGACACTCTTGGAAAGCCCACGGGGCAGGATAAGGCGTTGGGCAAGGCGACGTTTCCTTCCATTATGGGCGTCGCCCGCGCAAGGGCTTTGGAGGAAGCTTGTGTTACTCGTGCCCTTGCGCAATTGGAAATTTTTGACGATCGGGCCCAGCCGCTTCGTGAACTTGCAAGATTCGCAATAGAACGCACGTACTAGCCCTCTGGGCGACCGAAAGCTCGAGCTCTTCTTTACAAATGGCTGATGGTTACGGGCGCGGCTGACCGAGAGATCGCGCAATCACCCGGGCGAGCGCGTCTTGACGGGCTTTTGCTTCTTCTGCCGTCCCGACCGATTGCATGACACGCACGCGATAGCCCTTCACAACGGACTCCGAAACAGTCGCTGGCGCGAGTGAACCTATGAACGCCGGTATCTCTTCGGGATCGAGGCATTCGACGCGACCCCGCATATCGAAGGGTACTGATTCGAGAATGGCGGCGCGGTACTTCGCCGAAATCGTCTTCGACTTCGCGAGCACGACAGCGATCCGCGGATACCCCGCGGCAAGGCATTTCGCGAGATTGGCCTTCTCCCACTCAACAGGCGTGCTGACCGAAATCTCGATGGCGGCGACTACGCCGTCCCGTTCGAGAAGGACATCAACCTGTCCGTCTGCTTCGGGAAGCGGCGCTTCGAGCGTCGCCTTGAGGCCCTGTTCCTCGGCAAGCTGCTTGACGAGCTGCTGCAAGTAGCGGTGCTGGCGCCCGCCCTTTCCGGCCGCTGGCGGTTCCTCGACAGGCGCCGCCTCAACAATGAGCGGCGGCGAGACTATGGGGGTCCGTCTTTCGGGTTCCGCAGAGGGAGCAGGAGCGACGTGCGGTGGAACTGCCGCCGAGGGCGGTGGCTCCGCATCCCGACGCTCAGTCTGGGCCTCCGGGACAATCGCACTCGCCTCTTTCAGCGGGATGTACACCGGCTCGGGCGTAAGCCGCGCGACATCCGCCAGCGTTCCGCAGTATCTTGTCCGGTTGCCCGCGACGAGCGCGTCATAGTCCTCGGCATCGAGCGTCGGCTGGCGCTCCAGGAAGCCGAGCGGGACGGAGAGGCGTATCGCCTGCCCCGTCAGGTGCTTTACCCACACCGCGAACTCGCTCCGGGGACCCCGCCGCTTCATGCCTTCGATGAATTCCGGCGTCGTGCGAAGTTCGTCCGCGAGAGCGCGAGCGTCTTTGGCGGACACGCCGCCCGCGCATTTCATCGAGGTATTGGCGAGCATGGCGGATCGCAGGCGCGGAGAAAGCTGGTCGAGGGTTTGGTGCGCGAGCGTGAGGCCGACGTGATATTTGCGGGCCTGGTTGAGAATGGTCTCTATCGAATCGTCGAAATACTCTTGAGCCTCATCCACATAAACAAAAGCTGCATTGCGGTGATGCTCTGGCAACGTAGAGCGTTCGAGCGCGGCTTGCGCGATCATGGCGATGAAGAAGCGGCCGAGGAGCTGGCTGCCTTCGCGCTTGAGCAGATCCTTCGCGGTGGAGACGAGGATGATCTTGCCTTCGTTCATGGCCGCGAAGAGATCGAGCTTGTTCTGAGGCTGCGTGAACATGCGCTCGAAGGCGGGTGTCGAAAGTACGCCCCACAGACGCCGCAACACTTGCTTCTTCGTCGCGGCGAAGGACGGATGGAAGAACTCCGTCTCGAAGAAGTATTGGGCAGAAGCGTCAAGCTGCGCGATGTACTGCTTGTACGGTTTCCCGTCCTCCATGATCTTCATAAGTGTGTGGATAGTGGCGCCGGGAATGGCGAGCATGAGGCGCGCCAAGTACTTGAATATCACGCCCTGCTTCTGCGTGAGTTCGGCCCCGAGAAACGAGCCGAAGAACAACTCGTACAGCTCTATGACGCCGTTGAGCACCCGCTCGCGATCCGCGGGGCTGTATTCCCGCACGCGATCCAGATGAGCGTCAAAGAGATTGAGCGCGGCCGGGAATTCGACATCGGCCGGATCGATGATGACAAGCCGATCCGCGAGACTGTCGTTCACGTCCGGGGAGAAGAGATCGAGGCGCACGAGCTTGTTGATGAGATCGCCCTGACTGTCGATGACGATGACAGAACGCCCATCGTCGCGGCTCGCGATCAGATCGGTATGGATCATCTTCTGCATGAGCTGCGTCTTGCCGTGGCCTGTGCCGCCCACGATGTGGCAATGCTCGAAGCGAAGTTCGTCCGGGATGCGAAACGGAACCGGGGCGTCAAGCATCGCTTGGAAGGGCGAGTCGCGCAGGTAGAGGTCGGCTAACTCCGCGCCGGTCTTGTCCTTCTGTTTGGTGGCCCGAACGAGACGATGTTCCACTTCTCGGATATTCGCGTCTCCGCGAAAGCCTGACGCTATGAGGAGGTTCGTCGCGCATAGCTCGCGCAACTGTTTGAAGAGATCGAGGCGGAACGACTCGTCGTCATAGGGCAGTATAAACAGGCGGTCTATGACCGATGCCGGATCGTCGAGAAGATCGATCAAGGGCACTTCGAAGGTATCGCCGCTGTCTGCGCTTCGATGTCCGAAGCAGGACTCGGGCAGTACGTTGAAGAAGTCCGAAGTGGCACCCAGAACGATGCGCTTCCAGGTCGCATGCATACGCTCGAAATCCGCAGCCCAGCGCCGCCGGCGCGGCAGCATCTCACGGAACTCGACGGCGGCCTCGACACTGGTTTCGATAACGTCCCACTTGGCTTCTATCGGCCCCACGGCCTCAGAGCGGTAGAGGGTGTAATAGGCTTCGGCGGTCGCAAGCAGGATCGGGAGCACCGGTACGCGGTCGGCACGCTCGATGGCTTCGCGGATAAGCCGGCCGGCAAGTTCGTCGGAATCGGTTCGTCCGAGCGGTGAAGCTTGCCAGACAGCTTCCGTACTCTCCCATGCGGCTCTGGTTTCCCGCAGTTCTCGGGATCGCCCATCACCTCGGAAGACGCTCGCAATATTCGAGGAGCGGAACATCACGCAGCCAGATCGACGACCTCCTCGCCGCCAAATTTTGCCGCTGCATGGAGCACGGCGTTGAAATTCTTTGCGGCTTCGCGGATTTGTTCCTCGGCGGAGAGCATTTCGAGGATGTCCTTGGCCTCGATGCGCTTGCCGTTCACCAGATCATTGACGCTGACCGTGATGTTGAGCGCGGCCGCGACCAGCAGCTTTCCGAGGCCCTTCAAGGTCTGCGGATCTACGTTGGGCGCCTCGTCCCTTGAATAGAGAACTTCTTTGCCGAGCTTGTACTTGTCGATGCTCCGGCGCTCCTCATCGGAAAGTTCCGCCCGCACATCGAGCTGGAAGATGACCTTGCCCATCATTCCGCTGCGCTGGTCGCGACGAATCAGCAATTTCATAGCATCTCTCCGATCAGAAAACGTGATGCAGGTCGGCAATTAAAAGCAGCGCTACCTCTCGATGGCGATGTTCATTTATGGCCCCGCTTCGCCGGCCTCGGCTTTTTCATGACAGCAGCTAGATGGGGATAAACCACTGCCTGGAGGTCGCCCAACCTCGTTGCAATGCGGCCTCGCTCGGCCCTGAGTCCTTCGAGGCAGTCGTCGCAGCCATGAACTTTCAGCAGCTTCTCCGTTTGGAAAAGCACGCTATCCGCGAACAAAAGCCGCTTGAACTGCGCCTGCCCATTTGAATTGGCTCGGGAGCGCTTCACGGTTGCCGCCCGTTGCAAGGGTTGACCGCTGGTCGCCCCGCCGATCGTTCGAGGATTCCTGGTTCGTCCCAGCGGCCTTCAGGACGGATCATCACGTAAGGATCAGTTTCGATCGTTATGGCGCGCGGATCGGGCTCAAAGTCGCCGTACATCTCGATATAGTCTCTGTCGGAGAAGGTGAGCACGTAGTCGCGAGGCGTCGGCTGGAAACCGAATTTTTGCCAGAAGCGAACGAGATGCTCCTGCGCGTGCCCCACACACCGCCTGTATCCCTTGCGACGACAAAAATTCACGGCCGCAGTGACGACCTCCTTTGCAATCAGAGTACGCCTGAAGCGTGGCAGAACCGCCAGCCGCTCCAGTTTCACAAAGTCCGCGAAGTAGCGCACGCGCAGCGTCGCGGCGGGCTCACCATCAACAAAGCCGAGGAAATGCGTTCCCGTCCGGTCGTTGCCGTCGAATTCCTCGTGGTAGGGACACGATTGCTCAGACAAGAACACATGCCGAATTGCGAGAGCCTTTTCGAACTCTTCCGCGGTGGACACCGGCACCACCTTTAGCACGCGCTTGGCTAGCCTTGGCGTGGGCGGCAGATCGACCCTCTGACCGACTCGCCGGTGTACCGCGCCTATTCCCGGGCTCTCGCGATGGATAGGAACGTACCCGGACCTTTGCATGAACCGCAGTCCCGCTTCGGTCGCGGCCCTCGTGTAAAGAGGCCGTCCTGGGTACCGGCGTACCATCACCTGGTTGATGAGCGACACGATCGATGCGGACAGGCCCTTGCCGAGGATCGCCCAGACATACAGCACGCAGGCCGTCTCCGGGTTCGGCGCAAGATAGTCGAAATCGATTTTGTGAGCGTCGAAGGTCCCACGCATCAGCGCGGTCGCACCGCGGTGATTGAGAATGAGGAAGGAGCAGAAGCCGGCCATGGGCAGGATCTCGCCCTGAGGACCCTTGGGAAATATCCCCCAAAGCGAGTCGGCGTTGTGGCGGCGCACTTGCTGCAACAGCCCGACCGGGACCGCCGCTTCGGGAAGGTGGGATGCCGCCAAGGCCGCTCCTGATTCGACGTCCTGGTCCTCGAACCGGCGCACAAAGGCCTCAGCCGTCTCCAGCCGTTCGGGCGATTCGCTGTGGATAGGAGGCTCGGACAGAGCGGCGAGCATGCGTATTCGGCCCCAGGGACATTCAAATCATGGCGCCTTCGCCATAAGGTTTAGGTCAGCACGCGCGGACCTCAACTGCACTAGAAGATTCGGAAATGGGGTCTGCATCAGTGGTGCAGGGGGGATTACAAAAATGACGCGGCGCCGATGCAGCGCATAGTTTGGGACGACTTGAAGGTATTCGCTGCCGTTGCCCGTGGAGGCAACTATACCCAGGCAGCGCATGCTCTGAGGACGACGGGCGCCACGGTCGGCCGCCGCATTCAACGCCTCGAACGGGAGCTTGGCGTCAAGCTCTTCTCCCATCTCGGATCCGACGCGCACCTCACTGATGCGGGACGGCGTGTGCTCGGTCATGTCAGCGCGGCCGAATGCGCCATCGCGCAAGCGAGCGCTCCCATCGCGCCCGAGGCACCAAGTGTATGTCGACTCATGTGCGGCGATGGCTTGGGCTCGTACTGGCTGCCGCAGTTCATTCCGGCCTTCTTTGAACGCCATCCGCATATCGATCTCGTGCTCTTTGCAGGCCATGACCGCTATGGGAGCAAACCGCCATTGTTCGACTTAAAGATTCAGTACACGGAGACCTCGTCCCAAGACCTTGTTTGCAGCCATTTGGGCACGGCACATTTCACGTTTTTTTCTGCAAAGCGATATGTGAAGGTGAAGGGCAGACTGCAGCAGTTGGGGGACTTGTTAAGACATGAGGTCCTCGATCTTGCGCTCGACACCAGTGGACAAGGCAACATCGCCGCTTGGGCAAAGCTGACGACCCGAAATCGCCTTCTTACAAACATGAACGGTGCTCTGGTGGAGACGGTGCGCCATGGCGGAGGCATAGCGCTTTTGCCGAGCTTTGCATCACTGATTTACTCCGAGCTCGTGCCCGTGCTGCCGGCAGTCGGGCTCCCGGTCCCAATCATGCTCTGTTATGAGCGAGAGACGGCGAAGCGGCCGGCAGTCCGCGCTACGATAGAATACCTCAAGGGTGTGGTCTTCAACGAGGCTATGCCGTGGTTTCGAACAACATACGAGCCACCCGCAACCGCATGGACGAAAAGCTTCGCTGCGTACGTGGCAACACTCTTTCCGAAAACCAAGCGCACAAATTCAGACGCATACAGTTCCCGGTCATAAAGGTCGTCCGAATTCCTGTGGCCCAAAACCGACTGATCACTCTGCTGCAGTCGTTGAAAATTGAGGTATCCGCAATGACGCCGATCTCATGGAGGAATAGCATGTTCCGTGTGGTTGCAGCCCTTTTCTTGCTGACAAGCGCTGTTCAGGCGGCGGTCACAGACGCTCAAGTCAAGCAGGCCATTATCCAAGCCTCGCTGGCCGATTATCCTGGATCCTGCCCCTGTCCCTATAACCATGATCGCCGAGGCCATCTGTGCGGGCGCCGAAGCGCTTACAGCCGGCCCGGCGGATACGCACCCATGTGTTACGACTCTCAGGTGACGGCGGCGATGATTGCTGCCTATCGCCGCGTGCACGGGCTCTGACGATGCCGAGACACCGCATCAAGGCTATCGACTCGCTTATCGGGCAACGGCTTCGCGAAATCCGTCTGAAACGAGGGTATACGCAGGGCGATTTGGGCAAGGTGCTGGACGTGACGTTTCAGCAGATTCAGAAATTCGAAAAAGGCGATAATCGTCTCTCCGGCTCCCAACTTTATACGCTCGCGAGGTTTTTCAATGTTCCGATAGCGATGCTGTTTCCACCGCTACACGCCAAATTGGAACCGCTCTGCGAAGAGGGTGACACCGGGGGTTTTGGCTGATCTTGTCAGCGAGCGTATCAATTCTTCCGGCCCTCACAGTAGCGGCACCGCGTTGGCGCTTCCCAGGACCTTCCCGCTCAAAGTTCGCAACTGGCCGGGGCCCTTGGAGTTCTGGTCGCAGCAGGCGGGTTGTACTGGCTATCGAAGCTAGCCGCCTAGATAGGATAGATGTGCGGCTTCAGTACGAAGAGCAACGTTCGAACGAGCAGCGAGCCACAAATATAGTTCTCTTGGCCGTGGTTCCCGACGAACCCGCGCAAATCGTCGGTTCCCTGAACTCAAAACATTGTGTACGGAAACGCGCCAGTAAGCCGAACCTCGCGAAACGAGCAGCAAACTAGAGCTTATTGCGACGCTGGCCGTAGAACCGCGTTTTATGCCCCATCCAATAGTCTGCGATACTCCCTATATCCAAGGCTATCGCGCCCCGTTCTCTTGCGCTGGCGCAAATGAATTTTCCCAAAAAGCCGGCGGCTACAAGTATCAGCTCTCCATGGACGGGCTCGATGTCGGCCATGATGCTTCTGAACACGCTCAAGTAAGAGCTATCGTCTTCCTTTTCGGCGCCATACATCGTCTGAAACTTACGCTGCGGTGGCATGCGATACCAATGACGCACGCGAACTCCAAATTTTTCGGAAAGCGCCGGTGCTAAGTCGTGACAGGAGACGGTAGATACGCCTCCCGCTGCCTCGAAAACCCGCGAATAAAGGTTCCAACGATCAAGGTCCGTGTGGATGTGGCAAGAGGTGAGCACCGCATTCGAAGCGAAAGTCCTTGCTGGCTGGGCAAATAGCTCCAACACAGCCCGAACACCCCGACTTGCCGGCTGGCTCTCGTCTGTATTGCGCAGAAGCCGAGAAGCAGGCGGAACTCCGATTGCATCAGCCGTATCGATTATGCCTTGAAGATCGTGCGACACTTGATCGGCAGCAGCCTCGCTCAAAAGGCATGAGCCCCACCAGCTTTTGCATTGTTTTTGAATTTGATCAGAGCGCTGTGACGCCCTGTGTTCCGGTGGATAAGGGAGAAAATTACCTTCGCCATCGCCCAACCTGAGCACTACGGCGGGCTCCTTCATGACTATTCGCTTGCAGAGCCATTCTGCGAATGAAGCCGCATCGAAATAGCATTCGCCGGAGTTTATCCAAACACTTCTGCGCCCATGCGCGATTTGCTCAAGGCGGTGCATATTGTCCCGGAACGAATTTGAGGAGTTCTCCGCCGCATGATAAGCCAAGTCCTGGAGGTCCCGGGCCAATGCCTTTGACCGGGTTTCGAACTCGTTGAGTTCGCCGATGGGATTTCCGGCTGATAGCAGATCGATGTCGACGAGCCGCGCTCGCAACAAGCAGTGAAGGACAGACTGTTCGAGACTGTCTGAATCCGCGATCTTGTCGAGCACAAACGCTGCAATTCTAACGCTGCCCGCTTCGACCGCCTCAAGCAGATCGCGGGTTCTTTTCGGCCCCTCTGGTTCCGTTGAAAGAAGTCGCACGACGAGCCGACAAAGTTCATCGTCTGTGAGTTGGTTGCGCGGCAAAGCGCGCAAGAGCCTAAGAGTTTCCTCTTCCGACAATCGGGCCAAACACTTGCCCACCTCGGAACGAAATGTCTTCGCTTTCCGGGAGTGAAAAAGAGCCGAAAGATACGACACAGCCAATGGTAAATTGCGGTTGTCCCGTTCAACTAGTGGCACAAGCAAATCTACCGTATCGTCATAGTGCAGCGTATCATTCAGGAATCGCGCAGCGCCGAGTGCTTCCTTTTGGCCGAGATCCTCTCTTGAAAGTGTCCGAAATAGCGCCATTCCTCGTTCTACGTCCTGAGAGACTCCGCAAAGCGGGAGCAACACGCGGCATCGGAAGGCGACGGTCTCGGCTAGCGAAGGAGGGGCCGATGCGATGATGCGACTTGCTGCCTCAACTGCTCCGCCCTGTTGCGCGATAAACACAACGTTTTCGTAACCGCCGAGGCACTGATCTGTCCCCTCCATGTGAGGAAGGCAGTCTTCCCAAAGCTTCAAAGCCTCGCACCATCGCGCCTGAGCCTGCGCAGCGCGGGCAGCCGAAACTGCCAACGCCAAGTCAGGGGGGGCCGAGGTTTGCGCAGCCATGGTTTGGTTAGGGACCGATGCAGGTTTGAACAAGAAGCGGGCCCAATTGGGTCCACATATTGATGCTTTCCCAATATTTTGGGAGTGTCCACGGAATTCCGGCGACCCAGGCGATGGGTAGCTGAGCCGCTGAGGTCCGTGCAAAGGCAAGTTATATGATACGCGATTTTCCATACCCCTTTGCTTCGGCCCTCGCAATCGTAAGCGATGCGGATGGGTCCAGTAAGGCGCGGTATGAGGGTTATGTCGGCGACATCGTACGCAAGCACGGCCTGGATTTTGGGGACTCAACATGGCTCCGAACGTCTTGCGCGACGGCAGTCGAAGGAATGCCAATAGCCAGCGGTATGGGTTTTCTCTCGCACCATTTTGGAACTGGAAGCGATCTGGCCCTGCGGACCTTTGCACGCGTGCGGACGCTCTCTGAGTCGATTGCCGAGTACCACGTCGGAAACCTCGACCACTTTCATTCCTTCTCAAGTACAGGGCCGCGCGTTGCCATCCTTAGCCCCGAACAAATGACGGGGGGTGGAGGAGAATTCGAATTGTGGCCGTGTGAGAAAAAAGGATTCTGGCGTTGCGACGACGTTTACATTGATGCGGTTTGCGTCGTTGTTCGAGGCGATGCAGCAGTCGACCACGTTGTTATTAAAGATAGAGAGGCCCGCACCTTTGATTTTGCGCGCCAAGTCGGTGCTCCCTCAGGCAACGAGTCCGAACGAAGGCTAGTATTTGTCGCCTTCCAATCCGCTGACGCCAATTTCAGACATCCTCGCCTGGATGAAATTGAACTCGTGCGTGTTAGTTTCGGAGGCGCTGTCAGGGAGTCCCAAATCGCACGCGTACTCTTGATAAGTGGCTCGTCCGCGATTTTGTTCGATCGACTAAGATTTCTGTGCGATCGTTACGGCGTCGAAATGAGTCTGGTGACCGAACATTCAGGCTTGCACTACCGTTCGACAGGGATGGCATCGCGGCGGGATAATTTGCAGGACCAGCACATCGCGGAGAATCCGGCAGTCACGTCCGCACTCAACGGTACACGCCGGACAGAACGCGACGGGATCGTGCTCTCCACAGATGCCGACGATCCGGCATCCTATGCCCGCGTGCTTCCGGAATTGATAGAAGACTTCGAAGCGCGCTTTTTTGTACCAGTCGCCGCGAGGAGCACCTCGGGACTTGCCATTGGCCACGTCGTGCAGCCGATGGCGACTCGTGCGGGGGCGACCGTCTATCACGCCAACCGCGTGCTCCCCAATATCACGGATCAGGCCGATCCCCGCGCATTCGACGGCACCTTTAGTTGGCAGGACAATTTCGAAGATCGACTAGAAAAAGCCTTGAAACATTCGCTCGAAATTCCCGGACTCTATTGGCCGATTTACACGCATCTCGGCGCCATATCGGCGCCAGTTGCAGACAACGATTTACCGTCGCCCTACTTCGCGGGAGATGCACTTCGCCAACTGCAAGACCACACCTTCGACATTTCAGAAACCGTAGCGCCTGAGGCGCGCATTTGGACTGCGCGCGCGAGCTCACTTTACGATTACGCACTTATCCGAAAGTCCATTGTGGACCACGTGGTATGGACGGACCCCAACACCGTTCGGATAGAGTCATGGCATGACGCAGTTCTGCTCAAAACGCTTCCACGATCTCCGGCGCAGCTCTATGGGCTGACCTTCTATGTAAAAGATCCCGCGGCGGCAAAGGTATTTCTCGACAACCAACCAATCCACGCGCTGGCGCGAAACCCCGCTGATGAAACGGGAGAGCCCTCGGTTACGATTTTGGAGTCTGAGATTCGGCATGCCGTCTTCGATGCGCTTGATCCAATGCAACGAGCCGGTGCGGGGGCCGCGCTGGAAGAAGGCGGCTGGCGTTTCAGTGCGGCGAAGAGGCCCACCCCTTCCTTCGGCCGGCTGACAGCTTCGAGCGGTAAGATCGCTTCGCTCGAGATTCCCATGTGCGGTTGGAGAGCGGAGGGCACACAGCTCCTTTCCTTCCTCGGTCGGCGCGGCAAAGGTGCAGACATGGGCATAACGCTTGAGACTGAAAGCGGTGGGCGGTTCTTTTTTGGCGATAGTGCGCTCTTAGATGAAGTCGGCCCACTGAGCGCACACTACACCTTCGAATACGACAGGAGCACCAATTGGCGCACTATGGTAGCGCCGTTCCATTGTATGACCTGGGCCAAGGGAAGCGCACCAGGCGGGCCGATGCCGAGCCACCCGCTTTCGGCCATCAAGCTGATTTGCGCTGGAGGAGCGAGTGCCTTTGCCGATTTTGCTCAGCTAAGTTTGCTAAGGCCCCGCGCCACGGCTCTCAATCATCGCGAAGTTCAATCCTATTGCCTCGGCGGTCGAGTGATCGACTTCAGACCGGATCAGACCGTTCAGGCTCGGCTCAAAGGGAGAAGAAATACGATTGCCACCAATGTTGATCAGCGAGGATGGTTCTGTTTTCCCAACATGGTTCCTGGAATTTACACTGTGTGGAGCGAAGGGCAGAACGGCGCACTCCACGACCGACGCGGGGCCCAAATCGAGCTCATCAGCCATTGCATGACCTTGCAGTTGGGAAAAGGAACTTAACTGCGATCATCGCTTGATCGCGAGCAAGTTTATATTGACCGGATATCGTTTGGCGATCTCCGGGTGCCGGGCGAATTCTTCACGAAACGCTTGATCGTCTTCAATACGCAGTGCCAGTGCTCGCACATCGGCGAGTTCGCGCTCGAAGAGATTTTGTTCTTCCGTCCCTAGGGACCCGGGCCGCATTTGCGGCTCCGGCGGGTGCTCGCTTGAGAGCTTGAATCCGCATGCTTCCAACGCACTAAGGGTGCCCTGACGGGAGCAATAGGTAAGCCCATTGCTGTCGGCAACGTCCGCTTCCTTCATGGTATCGAGCGCAAACCGCGTGAGATGGTCACCAAGTCCGCCCTTGCGATACCCCTCAAAGAAATTGGTCAGGGCGGTGCCAAGCCCGATGTATTGACCCAAGAACAGGGGGCCACCCGGTTTCAAAATGCGATGGACTTCTTTTAGGAAGTTCGCGCGTGGAAACAGATGCAGGCCGTTGTTGCACCAAACCGCGTCAAAGAATTCGTCCTCTGCCGGAATCTTGGTGACATCGGCAACCTTGAAATCCACATTAGGCAGCTCAAAATATTTGGCAAGCTTGCACGAGAGCTGAACGGCTCCGACGTTGCGCTCATAACCGCAAACCGTATCGTTGACCTCACCGAGGAAAAAGCTCCAGCGTCCATATCCTGAACCTACATCGGCCACCTTTCCGAAATCGGTGAATCCCCACTTCTCCACTAAGCCTCGGTGATGTTGAGCGCCCGGTTTGAAGCCAGCGGTGATGAACGGATTTCCCCACGGATTGACGCCTCCGTTGAAGGCGACAAGGTCCATCGACGCTAAGTCTTTTATCTCATCGATGCGACCCCTGCGCTCGCTCACCTAGTCAGCCCAGCGCGTCAAATTTGGTGATCTTGATCTGCTTGCTTTTTTCGAAGGACCATTCGGCAATGGACGCCAAATACGACCAGCTCTCGGGCGTAAGCTTGCCGTCCGCGAGAGTCATAAAGAGAAATCCATTCTCGGTGAGCACGTCGGCCTTCAGGCTCTTGAGAAATACCCGCCAGTGATCGGCAGTCCAAGGCTTCAATTTTTCATCGACATTGAACGCTGCCAGAAACGCTGTGACGAGATCGTATCGTCCGCCGAGACCCTCAAGCGGCGCGTTGGGCTTTATCCAGTGCCCAATCCTTTTCACCTGATACAGGGTGCAAAGCGCCTCGTAGAGGTGCTCCGACCCTGCAAAGGTTCCAATCCGAGGCGGGAGCTCGGTGCCAGTGACATCGTGACCGTAAAAGCGAGCGACGAACGGAAAGTGGCCAGGACCCGTACCGAAATCGAGAATGCGCATCGGCGGCGCTTTATCGAGGTTCAAGAACCACGCCAACCTCAGCTTGCTCTCGAACCAAAGGATCGGGTCGAGATACTTCACGACGTCCGAATCGCGTTCCACGATTTGGGGGTCGAGATAGTGCAGCTGAATGCGGCGATATTGGTCGGGATCGATTTCCGAAAGCAGGTACGAGAAGAAACGGCGCAGCTCCTTGCTTTGGTAATCGTCGCCCTTGGCCTGGGCGATGCGCGCTTCGACGACTTCTCGGAAATCGCCGTAAATAATGGGCAGGTGCTCGGCCCGTACTTTGCGTAGCGGAACCTCGGCAACGCCGATTCGGTTGAAAGCACTTATGGTCATTCGACCGCCAGCCGCCACAAAAACAATTGCGCCATCAGGCGGTTAATGAGAAAAAACCCCTTGGTTGTCAAGGTAACCGAGCATGTCAGAGACGGACATGGGGAGCGGGATCGCCGGCCCGGAGGAAATTGCGACCTTTCCTGCGCTGGCGCAGCACGCCACGCGCATGGTTCTTCCTTTGAGCCGAATGATCGATGACTTTGTCGCGGAAAGCGGACTTCCGGACAAGCATCCACTTGCCAAATTCCTCAACCACGTGAAGTCGCACTTCTCAGACGAACAGTATGCCAAGATTCAGCGTACGCACTTGTCGCGCGAGAACCTGGAACGCATGCGGCGCAAAGGCCATAAATCCCTCGAACACAAATATCTGGACTTCCCCTACTGGATGCGGAGCAAATTCAAAAGAGGTCAGGATCTCCAGCTTCGCAGTCATGCCGGACAGCCCATCATCGACATCGGCGCAGGTCCGGGACATTTCGGCTTGGTGGCGAATTACTTCGGTTGCGACTATTGGGGCCTGGAAATGCCGCTTCAACCCTGGAGCGGAACCCCTCGGCATGTGTTCGACGACCTCACGGAATTCTTCCAGATCAATCGGATCATCCACGAAATCCACGCCGAACAAAAAATTGAGTCGAAACGACGCTATCGAATATTGACTTGCCTCATGGGAAATTTTTGTGCCGTTCCAACACCGGAAGGTAAGACGAGACCGTGGACCTGGAACGAATGGTCATTCTTCCTGGAAAACCTGATCTCCGACATCTTGCTTCCGGAACACGTCATGTATTTCAACATCAACCGGGAACACCTCTCCAAAGAGGCGAAGGAAAAAATCCGCCAGATTGCGTCGACCTATGATGAAGAGCGGAGTTTCTTTTCTCTGAAGAATCTGGAGCTCGCGCAGATCAGGTAGAGATCATCCCTTCATCGTCCGCTCATGCGCGGTTTGGAGTAGGCTGAACACCCGCTTCACCTCCGCGCTCTTTTGTATGAGGTGCCGATGGCTATCCGGCAACGGGGGCGGCTCCAGTGGAGTGATGTCCGGGGCGTAATCGGCAGTCTTGAGACGGCGTACCGCCCTATCGTTGCCTCCGATGGCGTGCCCCGGTTTGGCAAACTTGAGCACTTGCTCGTCAAAAGGAAGGGATAGCGCCTCGCATGCTGCGCGCAGCACCCGCACAGGCGCACGGGTGAATTCCTCGAACGAGACCGCTACCATCTTGCCTTGCGGGCTGAAGCTTTCTAGGAACATCGCGTAGTTCTGGCACCATGTCCCGATGTAGCGCTCACATTCTGCGAGATAATACGCTTCGTCGTGGCCGGGCTTGCGCTTCTGAAGCTCCGACCACCAGGCTTGCGGTAGGCTCTTGAAAAGGAGCAGCGCATCGAACCGCAGCAACGGGTCGTTATCCAGAATCTTGGCGGGGTTCTTGTCGCCGGCAACAAGTGTCTGCGCGCCCAACCGTTCCGCAATTCGAAAATACCAGTTCGTCCGATCGGCGGCGAGTCCGCGGCGAAATTCGGCCGTCAGTGCCGTACAATTCTTTCCGCAAACGCTGCACTTGACCATATCGGCTGCGAAGTCGCGGCTGAAATCGAGCACGTCATACCCCGCCCCTGGAACCTTGCCCTTGACGAGCCAGTGGGATTCGCCAACGCTCGCGACACCGGGTAGCGATCCGAGAAGACGATCAAACAGCGTACTGCCGCAATAAGATACGCCGCAGATAACTACGTTATGCGTGCCCTCCTTCGGTGCGGTGGTCGGCGGGTTGTCGAGAACAGCGCGAAGATTTTCAGCGAAAGCCGCATCTGGTGCGAGGTCCGCTGCCACCCGATCAACAGAGCCGCCTCCCTGTCGCATTGACTGGGCAACGCGGTACGCGGCCTCGAAATCCTTTCGACTAGCGGCGTGGAGTGCCTGCCAGTGAGGGAGTGCTTCCTCGCGCCGATCCAGCTCATCGAACATGCGCGCAAGCCCGCGCCGCGCGAAGCTGTGGCCCGGCTGTGCGGCAACCATGGCATTGCCAATGCGTTCGGCTGCGGCAAAGTCGCGCGTCATGCGCGCCTGCATGAACGACTGAGTAGGTGACACGCGGTTGGGTGAATTCATGAAATGTGCCGCCGTACGAAAAGAATTTCGTTTACAAAGAACGTGCTAGTTCGCAACCTCGCTCACTGCCAGGGCAGCATCCAATTCTGCCACGAACGCCGGATTGTGCTTAACGTATTCACGTACTTGCTCGACCGCTACATGCGCCTCCCTGAGGAAATCCCTGCGAACGACCGGAGTTAATGTATCCCATCCAAAATCGGGCGGGTGACGCAATTTGCACATTGCTCGTGCAATATCTTCGATCAGACCCATCGCCGGCAACCCTCGCGCAATTCCTCCAAAAAGAATAGCACTCGACGAGATTTGCTCAAATACAATTGCGCCCGGGTGAAGTACCTTTTGCAGAGTTGTTGTCAACCCAACCACCCGCAATGGTGCTACCTTCCCACCAGGTTGAGGCATGGCGCTGTGTCCGAAGAACTAGATCAGAAAATTGAGGCAGTCGTGTCTCGGCTGAACGAAGTCTCAGATCGCATCGCCGCGCGGTTCACAACGGAATTCAGCCGGATGAAGACCGAAGGTTCGCCCGAATTATTTGACCCTCGGTGGGGATTTGTGGACAAGACAGGTGCCGTGACGTTCGAGGTGGCCCCGATAAAATACGCCGTTCATGGCAGGCGACACCTCAAACTCAAATTGCGCTACCTCCCCCTCTTTTCGGATTTGAAATCCGCTTACGACATTGGCGTGGGGTCCGGGCAGATGTTCATGCTTCTGCGCGACGCGTTGGGAATTCGCACAAGGGGCTTGGATGCCGAAAACGTCAAGGGAGCGTACCTGTACCGCGAGTTTCGCCGGGAGCTTGGAATTGATGACGCAGTGGACCTATTCGAAATTCGGCTCGGATCGGCAATACCAATTCCGCAAGGAGTAGATGCAGTTCTTGCCCTGTGGCCCACGTTCGACCGCGGCTGGGGTCCTTCCGACCATGATTGGTTCGTGAATCTCTGCCGCTCAAGAGGTGCAAAGCGCCTCGTCTGGAGATTCAATATGGGGGCGGTGGTGCCTGAAACACTTTCATTCTACGAGCAAGCTGGAGCCGAATACCCTTGGCCGCAGGATCGCGGTTTTCTGTTTCTCACGCTGTGATCTCTGGACGCCGGTTTGACTTGCGGTTTGTTCTTGAACGCCGCTGGTCGAAAAGAAGTCCGTTCCTCCGAAAGACCATCTTTCCTAGATTCGCAACATGGTCTGGTACATGCAACAACCTTGGCGTATGAAGGCGGGTCACAGAAAAATAGTCGTACCAAGGAATCTCGTGGTGCCAATCCCATTCGATGAGGACTTAACGACAGGCGAACTCACTGCCACGGAGTTTGCGCAGTTTGCGAAGGGTCGTCTTGAAGAACTCCAGCAGCGCGCGGAGGCATCCGGTCGGACCAAACTCGCAACACTTCTTGCCAACGCGTCTGCTGAAGCAAAGCGCATCGTCGATGAGTCGCAATTGAAATTTTGAAGCTTTAGCGGCGCTTTATCAGGCTCAAAGGTTGTTTATGAGGGAAGCCGCAATGCAGTCGCTTGGCTTTCCTGAGGTAACGCAAGTCGAAGGTGAGATCGCAGCGCTGAAAGCGGCGCGCGTTCAGAAGCTGGAACTATGCGGCATGGAACTCGCACCTCTCTCGCAGGAAATCCCGCTGGCACGTGCAAGTCAATTGCCAGCACTCACTCGCACCCGGGACGAACTCAACGTCGCCCAGTTGGAAATGAGGGCGCTTTGAGCCCGGCATGAAAAAGGCTCATTCAACCCAATCTTTTGCACTCATCGCAACGCGGACGGTTTCCGGCACCGTCTTTTCGGTGCTGGGATTTGATCTCCTTGCCGTATTTGCAGTCGTTGTGGTCGTGATACACGTTTCGATGTGACGGGGGATATTCCTGAGAATCGGTGTGGTAGGCGGGCACCTTTGCCATGTCGGCTCACTCCAAATGGACGGGTGGTGTAGACTGATTCGCTCAACCAGAGCGAGTCCAATAATCGAGACCTTGGAGCGAAGACATGAAATTGCTCGCCCCTATTGCTTTGTTTCTGTTGACGGTCAGCGCCCCGGCTCAAGTGGTGCTCAGGAGGCTCTTTCGGATGCTCAAATTCGAACACAGATCATCGAACAATATATCGCGAGCTATCCCGGCACTTGCCCCTGTCCCTACAGCCATGCGCGGAACGGGTCGCGGTGCGGACGCCGCAGCGCATATTTTCGTCCAGGCGGATATGCTCCGATTTGCTACGCGAGTGACATCACAAGAGAAATGGTCGCTCGATATCGCCACGAACACTGAATAGCAGAACGTGAATGCAGCAGGAGCGCTCGGGCCTCCATTCGTTATGTCCTATGATCCTCGATTGAAAGCGTGTACAATCCGCCCACGGAGCGATTTGGAGCAACCAATGCGTCAACAGATTTTTCTTGCTGATCTTCCGTTTCTCCTTCCAGGAGATGTGCTTTCTACATTTGCAAACGGAGTCGAGCATTTCGGTCTCTTGACGGACCGGCATTTGTGCGGGTGGCCCCCAAGCATAGTCTCGGCGTCAAAGACATTGGGTTACGTGGCAGAAGAACTGCCGCTCCAGTTCGCTCCAAGCGGACAGCTTTTTGCGCACGGATACTGGAGCCGACAGCACCGTGGATTGACGGTGTGCATCGCTCGATCCAAGTTGGGCCAGCCCTATCGTCTATTTGAACTCAATTGTGAGCACTTCGTGCGCATATGCCAAGGCCTTCCCGCGCAAAGCCCACAACTGGCTGGCGCGTTTGGAGTTCTGGTCGCTGCAGGTGTTTTGTACGGGCTATCGAAGATAGCCGCCTAGAAGGATAGATGTGCGGCTTCTGTAGGAAGAGCGACGCGCTTCGAGCAGAAAGCCGCAAATATTCTTTTAGCCGCGGTTCTTGACGAACCGACGCAAATCGTCGGTTCCTTGAACCCGAAACATCGTGTACGGAAACGCGCCGGTAAGCCGACACTCCCGAATCAACGAGTGTTCGAGGAGATAGGTGAGTGCGGGATTGAGTCTTCGGGCATCCCACCCATATCGCTCGGCGATGCCCATGGCCTGAGAAGGTAATGTGTCGTCATTCACGAGGTCCGCTGCCAGGCGTAAGGCGTCTTGTGCTGGATTCCACGATTTCCAGTAGCCGTCGAACCGTGGAAATAGGTTGGCGTGAACCCTTACATCGTCCCATGCCGATACTTCCATGAAATCCCGAAGCTCGTGGAGCCCATCGCGCGCGTCGTCCATCGTCAGACCGATCGCTTCGGAAAGTTCCGCCAGCGATACTTGCGGGTCAGCAAAGTCCCCGTGCTCAGAGTGTTCAACGAAATATTGAGCTATGGCATTCGCAGCTGAGGAATAGCCGCTCATCTGTTTGAGTTGTGCGGCCACGACTGCTGGAGGCTCTCCGAGCGGTGGTTTGCGCGTAATGCCATGTATGTCGCTGATGAGCTGCTGAACATCCTCAGCGCTGCAAATCTCCGGTGAATATATTCCCTCTAGAAGCGGTGGTAGTTTCGAAGCCGGTAACTCGAACCGCACCGGAAGGAAGCGGCACTGGTCCCTGAGCTTTCTTACGAGCGCCGCGTCCATTTCTTGGTTGACCCATGGCCTGTTGACCGATTGTGGGGTAAGCAAAACAAGAAAATGTGTACACCCCGCGAGACCCTCATCGATCTTTTGGCGCAGGCTATCGCCAGCGGCAATTCGCCAGGGAGCCCACCATACTTCTATGTGTTTCGATTGTAGCGCTTCAGCAAGTCGCCGCGCCACTTCGGCATCCTCGGATGTATAGCTCAGGAAAACTATCGGTGCTTCCGCCATTGGCTCGTCGCCCTTACTCTAGATCACAATTCAGACGCTCTCGGAGGCCCAAACTGCGATAAGTTTATCTGAGTCGTCGTCGCCAAAAAAATAGCGAAAACCGCTCAACAAAAGGACAGCCCACCACTCGGCAGGCTGTCAGTCATCGCTCGTTCGAATGCGCCCCGACCGCTTGGTTTCGTCTTGTCGGGCTGGTGCGCTTCCCCGCGCGGTTGACTTGAGCGCGGTCTGCTAGCTAGCCGCCTGTGCAAGTCTCGCGTGCGGGTATCACACGAGGTGCGCCGAGCGTTCCCGACGCAAGGTTATTCCGCCGCCTGTTTCAGGTCGGCATCCTCTGCGCCGGGTAGAGCGGCGTTGGGCCTCAGCGGTTCCGGCAGCCAACGGGTGTTGGCTAGCAGCTGCTCGGCCCGCTCAGCCATCTCGGCCTTCTTGAGTGCCGAAAGCCGTTGCGTTTCCTGTGGTGAGAGTGCCTCCGACACCGCCGAGACGATCTGCTCCTTGGTGACGGCCCCGAGAAAGTTGGCGGTCGTCGGACGCCACCAATCGGCCATGTCGAGCGAGAGGGCCTGGGCCAATGTCTCGCTGTCGCGGAGCCGTTCCTCGGAGCCCGCGCGCCGCGCGACGGCATCGACCGTCATCGAGACGCAATGAGCCAAGAGCGCCAGCCGGTCGGCCTGCTTGAGGCCGCTCAGCCAGTCCCAGAGTCCCTCGCGCGTCGGGATACGCTCCTGCCAACCCGCATGACGCTTCAGGAAGGCCGCAGAGGCCTTGCTCTCGCCGAGGCTCTTGGCATGGGCTTCCAGGACAGCCTCGGTCGGAGTGATGCCGACGCAGGTGAGGCGGCCCTCGCGGAGGAGCATCCGCTCGACGAGCACCTTGAGGAGCGCGGTGAGAGATGCTTGCGGATTGTCTGCGAGCAACTCCCGGAGCGCAGCCGAGCGATGGGCGGTGAGGTCTGCCAGCAGCGTGTCGGAATACCCGCCGCTCTGCTGCGCAGACTTGGGTCGCTCGTCCTGCCGTTCGCTCCGCTTTCGTTCTTCCGGGCGGATGAGGCCGCGGACCACCTTGAGCTGGCCATCCTGGTCGATGCCGATGAGCGCACCGGAGCGCTGTTTCTCCCGTTCGCTCCACACCGTCTTCTTAGCCAGGAGCGTGTCGAGCTCGCCCGAGACCTGCGCCAATTCGGCCTCGGCCTTCGGGTCCTCCTGGTCTTCGAGCGCCGAGACGAGATCGTCATAGCGCTTGGAGAGGCTTTTGACTCGCTTCTCCTCTTTGGCCGGGAGGGCCTGTTCGGTTGCTTTGGCCCGTCCGAACCGCGCCAGACGCTCGTAGTCGAGTTCGGTTGCGACCTCGACCCAGCTCCAGCCTTCGCCTTTGATGGCTTGGGCTTCACCGTCGAGTTTGGCCGCCACCAGCCGGTCGAGGAGCTGGCTGTCCTTGAAGTATCCCTCGCCCTCCTCTTGGAACAGGTCCCTCACGATCTCACCACCCGCTGCCTCATAGGCTTTGGGACCGATGAAGAGCGCACGCCGGTCGCGGCCGTGCACCTGGGAGCGGGTGAGGTATTGGCGGATGAGGTCTGGGGCCGGATCCTTGTATGGGAGACCGAACCAGACCTCTTCCTGGGCGGCCTGGTCGTCGCTCACAGTGAAGGCCATGAGCTGTTCCAGCGTCATCTCATCCTTGCGATACAAGCCCAGGAGCTTCGGCGAGACCGCGGCCAGCTTGAGGCGCTGGACCACAAAGGTATCGGTGACCCCAAACCGGCTGCCGATCTCTCCTGCCGAGTGTCCCTGCGCCTGCAACTTGGCGAAGGCCTCGAACTGGTCCGCGGGATGCAGGGAAACCCGCTCGACATTCTCAGCGAGAGAAAGCTCGCCCAGTGCGTCGTCCGAGCTGCTGCGGATCTGACAGGCGACGGGATAGGTCCGCTTGATCTTGCGACGTTTGGCGAGCAGTTGCAGGGCGGCGAGACGGCGGCCGCCGGCAGCGACGCCGAAGCGCTTTGTCTTGGAGCCTCTCTTTGACGCGAGCGGCGCCACGACGAGGTTCTCGAGAAGGCCATGCGCCAGGATGCTGGCGGCAAGTTCCTCGATGGCCGCGGTCGGGTAGGTCTTGCGGACATTGGCTTTCGAGCGCGTGAGATTGCGAAGCGGTATGGTCTTGAGCGAAGAGCCCATTGTCATTCTCCAATTGTGCAAGGAACAGCCGGGCCGCGAAGCGGTCAGGTGTCGGAGTCAGGAGGATTCCGGACGTCCGTGGCTCATGCTCTCGCCCGGGAGACCCGCGCGCCAGACGCGCAAATATCGCCTAGAGCGATGCCTTTGCTGCGTTGAGTGCTTCAGTCTCAGTAAGCGACCGGCCGCTGAAGGGTTGGCTCGGTGTGCCGTCGATCATAAGCTTGAGATAGAGGTCGTGATTGGGGAGATAGAGAAGATCGCGGGCCTCGAATTTGGGTTCGAACTCACGCGCCAGGACCTGGGCGTCGTTCGGTCCCACCCGAAATGAGATCAACGTGCCGACATTGCCGAGAATGGCGTGCTCGATCTCGGGCTCCATCTGCTTGAGATACTGATTGGCGAGCACCATGCCGACGCCGTATTTGCGCAGCTCCGACATCATGTTGGCGATCATCAGCGTGGTGAAGTTCTGGAACTCGTCGACATGAAGCGTGAACTGCCGGCGCGAATCCGATTCCGCCCGGCTGAACGCGGCAAGGCCGATGGTGGAGACTATCAAGCCGCCGAGCAACAGCGCGCTGTCCTCACCGATCCGTCCCTTGCCGACATTGACGACGAGCATCTCGCCCTTGTCCATCATGGCGCGGAAGCTGAGGGCGATCTTAGGCTCGACCAGGATGCGGTAGAGCATGGGGTCCGCCAAGAGCGCGCCAATTTTGTTCTGAATGGGAGCCACGGCCTCGGCACGCTGGCGGGGTTGGTAGTTCTCGAACTCGTGGCGCCAGAAATTGCGGACCGTCTCGTTTTGGATATTGGCCGCTATGGCTTTGCGAAATTGCTCATCGCGGTACAGGCGCAGGAGGTCGGGAAGCTGCGAGCCGTCGCGCTCCAGCAAGGCATACAGGCTGTTGCGCAGCACATGCTCCATGCGCACGCCCCAGGCGTCGGGCCAGAGCTTCTTGAGGGTCTCAAGCAGTCCTGAGACCGCCAGCGGGATTCTGTCTGCCCGGACCTTGCGAAGCGGGTTGTATCCGTAGGGCTGGTTGGGATCAGCTGCGTTCAGGTAGCGGATGTTTGTAAAGCCTTTAACCCTTGCAAATTCTATGATCGCGTCGGCTAGATCGCCGTGCGGATCGACCAGGGCGAAACCGCGGCTCGCGACCATGTCCTGCAGCACGAGACTCTTGAGCAGTGTGGACTTGCCGGTTCCGGTCTTTCCGATGACGTGTATGTGAGACAGGCGATCGGCCTGGCGAATGCCAAAGGACCTGGAATTGCCGTGATGGTTTGTGCGCGCGAAATAGGAAACGTCGGCAGAAAGCATCCCCTAAGTGTCTCGGCATCATTCCGCTCGGCAAGACTGGGTGCTATCGCGAAAGGCAATGAGCCCGCCCACGGTCCGCGCGAGAAACGATGGGAGGTTCTTTAAAAAGGTCTCTGACTCTGGAATTTCGCCATGGTATTCAGATGCTCGACGAAGAATTTAGTGCACGCGCAAATCAGCTCTGCTCCAGTTATTAGCGGGGCCCTATTGCACTTTCCTAGTCTTTCTCACTCGACGATGCGCCTTCTTGTGTTTTGCAGTTGGATGGGCGGCGGCGGCAAAATGGGGTGTCGTTGTCTGGGTCACGACAATGGTGCGGTTGCCGGCCTGGTCATAGGTGTAATCGATCTCTTTGTTGTTGCTATAGGCCGCCTTCTTGAGACGCCCCAAATTGTCATAGGTGTAGGTGACCGACGCTGCGGCACCTAGCGAGCCCAATAGCGTGAAGGCGATTGCGAGCGGAGCAAGCTTTCTAAGCATGTCGCCACCCAAGTTCGTTGCTTCGCCATACTATCTCATATTGCGCTACCAGTAAATGTTAATTAGGGTGGATTTCGCGGTCGGGTCGAACTGGTTCAATTTCCAGTCAAGTTCGGCATCGCATCGCAAAGGGAAGGGGGGGGCATGTCGAAGGTTCGCTACAAAGCCCGTTCTCATATCGCTACTTGGTTTTTGTTTGCGGGGCTTTCTGCAGCCGCAGCAGCGTCCCTAGAGATATCGGCTGCACACGCAACGACGACTTATGTGCCGTCGGTGAAGATCGGAACGGCAGCACTCATCACTCCGCTCGATGCCGAAAACAAATACAACACGCTCTCGCAATCTTCGACCGACGGGTTGGCTGGACTAAATGGAGGCACGCCAACGCCGGTCGCTCCGGAGATTGTCGAACTCACGCGCGCGCTCAAGAGCGATCCAGATCTCATCTATCAGTACGTCCACAACAATATCCAAACGACATGGATGTACGGTCTGCAGAAGGGTGCGCTCGGCACCGAGATCGACAAGGCCGGTACACCTTTCGATCAGGCCGAACTCATGGTCGCGCTTCTGCGCCAGGCCGGATACACGCCGAGTTACGTCGCCGGCACAATTTATTTGACCTCCACGCAGTTCTATAACTGGACGGGGATTTCCGATGCGCTCGCTGCTTGCGAGATGCTGTCGAGCGGCGGCATTCCGGCGCAAGTCAACGACAACGCGTCCTCGACGAAATGCACCGACGCCTTCACCCAAGGAACGGCCATCACCCATGTGCGCATGGCGCACATCTGGGTTCAGGTCACAATTTCGGGCAGTCACAGCCTGGGATGTTCAGCCCAAGACGTTTGCGTCTTCGATCCGAGCTACAAGGTCTACACCTGGAAGAGCGGCATCAATCTGGCCACAGCGACGGGGTTCGCACCCGGCGCGGCACTTTTGGCCGTAACCAGCGGCATGCAAAGTGGTAATCGCACAAGCGGCGGCGCCAACGTTCCCTACGTCAACACATTGAATGCCGGGCAACTGGATTCGACGCTGCAAACTTATGCAATCAACCTGCTGAGCTACATCCAGACCAATCATCTGCAGGGCGCGCAGATCGAGGACATTGTCAGCGGTGGTGTGATAGTTCCGGTCAACACCTCTGCTCGCCAAACGACGCTGCCGTATGCCGATCCTTCGCCGCCGTACACGGCGCACGTCTGGACGCCGTCGACAAGATACAATGCAATCCCCGATCCGTACCGCGTCACTCTCGAAGTCACGGGAAAGTCCGACCAATATCCGAGCGGCTTTGCCGTCGATACCACGATGTTCGATGCAACTTTCTATGCCGACGAAATCTATGGCCGGCAGCTGACGATTGATACGGATTTCCGGAGAGGTGGAGTGGTCATTCAGCATGACTATCTCCACTATTACGCGCAGCTGATGCTCGACAATGCCGGCTTTGTCGCGCTGCCTGCGTATACATATTCCTTGCCATCGTCCTATGGCGATACCACTGCGCGCGGGGTTCCTACCCATGTAATCCTGACTGTCTCGCATCCGTATGTCGCTTCTGCCGACGGAACGCCGACCACCCTTATGGACTACATGGATGCCTTGATCGACAAGCCCATCGTCCTCATTACGCCCGTCGCCATCGTCCAGGGCTGGGGCGAGGCTAGCCCGGCAATGCTCGCGAAGTGGTCTGACGAGGCAGCGTCTGACAGTTCACTGCCACCTGAGTTCACCCAGCCATTATGTCCGAACGGCGTGGATCCTTGCCCAAATCTCTATCAGCAGCCGACTGGCAATCTGGAGCGTCAGAAGACTGCCGCGTCATGGCTCGCACAATTAAGCCGATCCGCTAAATTGAACGCAGCCGTCGCCAATTCAGTGACCGCCTTGCATCACGTGTTGGGCTTTGTCTACGGAGACAACCTCCCCGTGATTCCAACTTACAACCGAGGCGTCGTCGATTATCATCCGGATTTTGTAGAATCGGACAACTTCAACCGCGTAGATGTGGATGCGGGCGTCAGCGTGACCAGCAAAGTCGCGAACGCGACCACGCGGCGCGCAGCGGTTTACTCCATTGCCGCGACCAGCGCCACGATCGAAGGCAGTATGGGCAGCCAGCAAGCCGATGCTCCCGACACGTCTTCGACTGCCACGCGGTTCGAGTGGAACAACACACCGCCGTCTGATCACAGTCCCTTCGGCCAAAACCCCGCAGGATTGGGGCCGCAGGACTTCCTTCAATTCAATAGCAGTACAATTGCCGGAGCACCCGGCTTGCTCCAGGTCGAAGGCCAGACTTCCACAACAAACGACGGCATTTCCAACGCCGGCGATCCGCCTGAAATCGGCATGAGCGAATTTAACGCGTGGCTCTCTACGTTTACGACGGAGATCACGAACTACGTGAACAATGGCTTCACAGTCTATGCCGGACGCGAAGGCTTTCTGGGTCCAGGACAGCGCGCCGGCATCTATACTCCCGACAGCAAGCACAGCACCTATACGCACTTTCCGACCAAGCAGAGGGGGGCAGCCTTCGTCGCGGTAAAGCTCGACGCGAACGGAGACCCTACGGATATCGCCCATATCGTGATGTCGCTGAATACTGCCTTCGACGGGACCATGGTCGCAACGAAGGGCGGGGGCGGGGGCGATCAACCTGATAAGAGCACAACCTACAATCCGGCCCAGGCGGCGGACATTCTCAAGTCCCGCTTTGTCGATCGATCGCACGCGCTCGGGGTCAACTTATCAAATGGATCGCTGGCCTATTCCAGCCCGGTGTCGCTAAGGGTCGGTAACGGGGGATTTCCGTACGAACTCACTTCAAGTTCCGCCTGGCATGCCGGTGTACCTCCAACGTCACAATTTGCACCGCCACCGCCAACTCAGCCCACGGCAGGCTGGGCGCACAATTGGCTTAGCAAGCTCGCACTTTCGGGCAGCGGTATAGAAGCACTCGGCCAGAGCGATATTCGGGCCGCTACCGGGGCCATCGTCACTTTTTTGGTGACGCAAGACATTTATGCGGGCTCCATCTCCCCGCAACAGCAAGTGGCAGCCGTACTCACGCAGTCGTGGTGGTCACACCAACTCACCGACAATGTCGTGACGGTAAGCATTGGCGCCTCTACGACACAGTTCGTGCAAGTTCCCGACGGTTCCTGGGTCGCTCCCGGTTCGGGCTTTGCAACGCTGACACAAAATGGGACCCGCGTACCGTTCGAGTATATCTGCGGCCTGTATGCTGCACCCTATGCGATGTCTCGCGGATGGGATGACACCAATGTTTCCTTCTATGTTACCAATGTCCATGGCGATGTGCAGCACTTTGGCTATTGGGTCAACGACTACCCTATTACTGATGCTAGCAATTGCGGCCAAGCCAAAGGATTCAGATTGACGCAATGGGCGTTCCTGCAAGGAATGTCCGTTACTCCCGTATACGCCAATTCCGGTCCGCACACACTTGATGCATTGATCGAAGTCGACAATTCGATCGGCCGGAAGCTCACATTCTCAGGCAATACTGTGACGAACGGCCTTTCGAACTTGGACTCACGCTCCATTACTCTCGGAACTACGTCTCAAGTAGACCCGATGCAAAGAACTACGTCGTTAGCATTTGTCGGACCCTATACGACAAGCAGCACGCAGCGCCCGGTGCCTTACACCTTACTTTCCACGGTAACGACTCCCGAGCACCCGTCTCAGCCCAATATTCAGTACTTTTACGATACACTCGGTAGAGTAAATCAAATCAAGGATGCCGTTGCGATCCAACAAGGCGGCCGCAATCCTTTTAACTTCTACATCGCGGACGGTACCCGCGGCGAGCGTGACGATCCGCTCTCGCAGCCTTATACCGTTGTGTACGATGTGTACGGCCACCCTTCGCGATTCATAGACGAGGTGGGTGCAGAGACAGACGCATTGTTCGACTCCCGCGGGCGCGTCTTGAGCTACATCTATCCCGAAGGCGATTGCGAAGCCTTCGCCTACGACAATCAAAACAACACCACTGACTTTTGGAAAGTCGATACAACGTCGTCATGCAATACAGCGGCGTCGAGTACACATGTACTACACATGTCGGCTAGCTGGGACCAGACTTGGAACAAACCTCTCACCATAACAAACGCCCGGAATTTCACGACGACACTGACTTACTACACCAGCGGCAGCGGTGCTTCGTTGATGCACACCGCCGCCAGGCCCACGATCACGGAAGGGACGCCAGTCTACATCTTCTCTTATGACGCGACAGGCAAACCAATAGACGTCACAGGTCCAACTGGAATTGTTCGACACAATATCTACGACTCCGCGGAAAATCTTTCGTCCTCGATACTCGATTACGGAACCGGTCGCCTAAATTTAACAACTAGCTACAACTACGACCCACAGGGCGACACGGTTTCAATTGCGGACCCACGCGGATTTGTTACCACCTCCATCTTCGACAATGATCGGAAAAAAACGGAAGATGACCATCACAATGGAGATGCGAACGCATCGCTCAATGCGGCCACGCAATCAGCATTTGATGAAATTGGGCGAATTACTGACACCAAAATTGGTACCTCGTTTTCAGGAACGACGGTGACCGCTTGGCAAACGATGAAGCACATTACCTATACCCCAACCTCCAAGCTGGCCACGGTCACGGATGCAGATAGCCGGACCACGTCGACCTTTTATGATAACGCTGATCGGGCACAGACAGTGAGCGACCCCCTCGGCCGCAATGTGCACTATGTGTACTGTGCGCCGGGAAACACCAATTGTGCGGCCAATGCAGTGAAGACCGAATATCGGGGTTGGGTATCGGGATCTGCGTGTTCTAGCGTCGGGACCGACCAGGAATGCTATCGGCGACTAACCTATTTTTTGGATGGCGAAGAGAAGACCGTTAAGGACGCGAACGGCAACACAACTACATACGCGTATGATGGTTTTATTCGTCTGAAGAAGACAACTTTCTCAGACAATTCCAGCGAACAGGTTCCGGTCTCCGGCGGCTACGACGCCAGTGGCAACGTACTGAAATGGATTAATCGCAATGGCCAAACATTGACTTATGCATACAATTCGCTGGATTGGATCACCCAGAAATGCGTGCCAAGTGCGGGACAGACAATCTGCTCGCCTCCTACAAATCCAGGTGTAACGACTTCGTGGACCTACCTCCTTGACGGTCGAATTGATGTGCTCTCGGACAGTAATGGCACCGGTAACGTAATTGACTACGGATACGATACCGCCGGCCGCATGACCTCTGTGGTAACCACCATTCCAGGCCTCACAGGCACTAAGTCAGTAAGCTACGGGCTCGACGCCAACGGCAATCGAACTGAACTTGTTTGGCCGGATGGTTATTACGTCGGCTACTGTTACGACAGCTTGAATCGAATGACTGCGGCGATGGAGAATTCTACGGACTCGGGCTGCGCTACAAATCTTTTGGCAACGTACCAATATAACGCGCTATCACGCCGAACAAACATTACCTACTCGGGTTCCGGGGCCCAAGTTCAAACTCCCGATCCAAGCTCATATACCGCCGCCGGTGATCTGTTGAATATGGCGCATATTTTCCCTGGGGGCACGAGCAACAACAACACGTTTGCCTACACCTACACAAGCGCGCACCAAACCAACTCGATGTCTGCGAGCAACAGTGCGTGGCTCTGGCAGCCGCCCGGTAATAATTCGACGAGCTACACAGTGAACAACCTCAATCAGTACCCGACTGTGGGCTCACAGACCACGGGAGGCACCAATTGCCAAGGCAATAGCCAAGGCCTTTCCTATGACTGCGATGGCAACCTCACATTCGATGGAACACATACGTTCACCTATGACGGCGAGAACCGGCTTCTGACAGCCAGCGCTACCGGAATCGCAGCGAGCTATTCCTACGATCCACTTGGTAGGCGGACAAAGAAATCTGGGTCCGGCGTAACCACCACCATCTACCTTTCGGACGGTACCGACGAGATCGCCGAATATCCTGCCAGCGGCCCCATAAGCGCGCGCTATATCCCGGGGCCAGCCAGTGATGAACTAATCGCGATGATTATCGTAACAACGGGAGCCAAAGAATTTTTCCATGTCGATAAACAGGGTAGCGTTTTCGCTATGTCCGACTCGAACGGCAACATGATGGAGGGTCCTTACAGTTACGATCCGTACGGCAACTGTTTCAGCGTCGGGGACACATGCACGGGCTCTGGCGAGCCATATCGATTTACGGGACGTCGGTGGGATTCGGAAATTGGCTGTTATTACTACCGCGCCCGCTACTACTGCCCGGATGACAATCGCGGTGGTCGCTTCCTGCAAGTGGATCCGGTTGGATACAAAGCCGACTTGGATCTTTACACCTATGTTGCGAACGACCCCACTAATCAGACAGACCCTCGCGGTCTCGATCGACTGACGACGAATGGCGGTATTACTTCAGATTGCGGCAATGCGGATGCTTGCCATAGCTATGGAGGTGCAGTGCTGATCGGCGGTGATCTTCTGGCCAAGGCACACGCTGCTATCGCTGCTGGGGTGGTTGTTGCGTTCACTTCTGGCGATAGAGTGAACTACAGCGGGGGAGAAATTCCAGAAAAGGACAGAAGGCAAACCTATAACAGCGCTTTGAATGAGCTCAAAAAGAAGGGGTGGCTAAAGGAAGGGATACCTGGCCTATTCGGAGAAGTTATTCGATACAGCCCGCAATACGCCACTTGGCAATTCACATTTCAAAATGGAAAAGCTGAAAGAGTCGGCGAGCCACAATTCTTTGACACACTTCAACAGGCCTTGGACTGGCGTCGTCAAAACTACGGCACCGCCGTAGCGGGTCTCACCTATGACGGAATCTTTTGGAAATATAGCATCATTTATGCCTTCGCGGCGTATCCGACAAGTCACGAAACCGCGGATCAGAATATGACGCACACGATAAAGCATGAAAAGGGTCATCAAGAATGCGGGGTCTCAGAGTCGTCCGCAGAATACTATGCCGCTCATCGATCGTGCCCGTAAGCAACTAACGGAGGGCGCAATGGTCCGGAAGATGTTGGGGGTGTTTCTTCTCGTAGTCGCTCTTGTCATACCACCGTGTTTGATAGATTTCCGCTCTGAACCTTTTTCACTCGTACCGGGCTCCGAAGACGTCGTAGAGGCGCACGACGTAATCATTCCCATCAAGGTGGTTGAGGTCCCTATCCGCACTAGCACAGGGCAGAGTGCTTGGGTTCAGCGTCAAACCGGACTCTACGCGCGAAAAGGGTGGTCTAAGGAAAGCGCCATATTGCTCGGGATTTTCCTGCCGCTATTTTGCGTTGCGATCTCATTTTTTGTTTTTAGGGGCCGCGTTAGGTCTTAACGTAGTTGAGTCAGCAGCTGCTCTTCCTTTACGATGGTCGACCCAAACGTGGGCGGGCGTCTTGCCCATCGCCCAGGTCAGCGGCGCCGGCATTCCTCCGCCTCTTGATCCATGGGCTGTTGAGACCGCCCATGTCTCAGGGCGGATACCGGCGCGGGGATGCGGAGACGTGGGGACGAGCTAATTGAAGGTTCCTGTACCCCCGCCCTGGGTATCTGAGATCTTCTTCAATAGGCGTACGATGTCTTCGGTTCGAACATCGTTCCGTACTGGCGCACTGAAGCAAGGGTCTGCATTAGTTATGATTTCCTGATAAGGAGTTCGTAGCGTAATTCCTAGCGATTCTCGCGATGCTGCGAGGTTCGAACATACGATTTCGAGCAGTTCGCGCTTTTCGGCGTCGGTCATCGATTCGTAGCGTAGAAGCTTGCGATTGTTGCGTTCGAACATTTCGAGGAGGGTTTCGAAGGGGGAGCGCTCGTCGATATGGGCGAGCTGTTCTTCGAGACCCCGGCGCTCGAGAAGGAGCTGTTCCTTGCGGGCGTTGTAGGTGTCGCGGTCGATGGCTTCGTCGATCAGGAGATCGGTGAGCTTGTTGGTTCGCGCCTCGATCTGGTCCAGGCGTAGCTTAAGAGAGGTGCGCATCGCCTCCCGATCGGCATTTCGATTGCCGTAGATCGCGTCGGCAAACTCGGTCAAGGTGGGCTGGGATGTACTCTGGCTTGTCCCCACATCCCCCTGTCCCCCAAAATCGAAGCGGACACGGCGCAGCTGGTTCAGGATTGCCTGTTCGAGCTTGGCTTCGCTCCAGGACATCCCGCCGCAGTTCTCGGCATGGCAGCGGTAATAGCTATGACCCTTCTGGGACTCGCCGGTGAGCATGCGTCGGTTGCAGCTCGCGCAGTTCACCATCTGCCGGAAGAGGAACTGGTGCTTCTTGGCTTTCGGGGCGCTCTTGCCGTCGATGATGGCTTGGACGCGGTCGTACAACGCTTTCGAGATCAAGGGTTCATGGATGCCGGCATAGGTGTCGCCCTTGTTCCTGAGCTTGATCACCCCGCAGTAGAAGGGATTGCGCAGGATGGCGCTGATTGTCGTGAACGAAAGGGGCTTGCCGGATTTGGTGCGCAGTCCCTTTTCGTACATCTGGCGAGAGATGGTGCGGAGCGAGACCGTATTGCTGCCATAGCGCTCGAACAGCTGCTTGATCAGGGGACCGGTGTTGGGATCGATGATCTTGACCTTGCCGCCGCCTTGATTGAGGTAGCCCCAAGGGGCCGCCCAGGGATAGAGGCCCTGTTTGAGGCGGCCGTACATGCCTTTTTTCACTTCTTCCCGGAGATTGCGGATGTAGCTCGCGGAGACGGCCGCGATGATGTCGGCGGACAGACGTCCTCCCGTGGATGCCAAGTCGAAATTGTCACTCACAAAGCGCACGTCGACCCCGCGATCGATAAGGTCGGCGATATCGGCCCAGTCCCTTAAGTTACGCGCGCTTCGGTCGATCTTATGGATGATGAGCCCTTGCGCCTTGCCGGCACGGATCTCCGAGAGCATGCGCGAGAACGCACGCCGGCCTTGGTGAGCGGCCGTCTCCATCTCTTCGATCCATTTTGCGATGGCGAGGCCGTTCTTGGCGGCATAGGCCTCGATGGCGCTGCGCTGTTCGACCAGGGACACACCGCGTTCGCCTTGTTTGACCGTGCTGACGCGCGTGTACGCGAAATAAGCCTTTTTCATATTAGGGTGATGGGAGACTCCGAATCTACCGCACCCGCCTCGTTCTGGCGAATCGCAGCCGGGGATTGCCTGCTCAGGCGTTCGTTGACGCGAATGACGAGATCGACCAGCCGGAACAGGTTATCGCGCGCGGCTTCGCGCGCTTCCTCTGAGGCGTCAGGCATATAGCGGTTCAGAATGGCATCCCCGGGACGATGTTCGGACATGGCCCCACTGTCCTGATGCGCAGACGGAGCGCCAAGCGGTGTCATTATCGCCCATCTCGATAGTCCATGGCTTGTGGTCTCTCTTGTTTCTTCCAATCATCGCCTGGAGCGTTATCCACGTTCCTTGAGCAAGCAGACCTTCCTCTTAGGCTGCATCCATGCCACCCCCAACGCCGGCGGAAGCCAGACCCGCAGTCTCGTTTGTCGAGGACGGACTGATCGTCGAGCTGCTGTACGACCCCAAGGCCAGGAAGACGGCCTTTGCCGTCTGCCGCGATGGCCGCACCGAGATCGCATCCCAGGTCCGACTCCCCAGCGGTCAGACGCTCGTTCCATACGCGCCCGACAACAACCTGATCGACAGGGCCTGTGTCCTATTGCCGAGCCAGGTTGAGTCGGCCGCGAGCCGCGAACAGCTCCTCGCCGACGTGCAGGCCTATCTTCACCGCTATGTGGACCTGTCGCCACGCTTCGAGCGCCTGGCGGCCCACTACATCCTGCTCAGCTGGGTGTACGATGCCTTCAACGACCTCCCCATCCTGCGGCTGCAGGGCGAGTACGGCACCGGCAAGACACGGGCGCTGGTCGCGCTGGGTTCGGTCGCCTATCGCGGCTTCTTCGCCTCGGGCGCTTCGACCGTCTCGCCGATCTTCCATACGCTGGACCGCTTCGGCGGCACACTCGTCCTCGACGAGGCCGATCTGCGCTACTCCGACAAGACCGTGGAGCTGGTCAAGATCCTCAACAACGGCACGGTTCGGGGACTGCCGGTACTCAGAAGCCTCCAGAACCGACACAAAGAGTTCAATCCGACCGCCTTCAACGTCTTCGGACCCAAGATCATCGCCATGCGGGGCCGCTTCCGGGACCGAGCTCTTGAGAGCCGCTGCCTAACTGAACGCATGGGCGGGCGCCCGTTGCGTCAGGATGTTCCCGTGCAGCTTCCCGACGCCCTCAAGGAGGATGCGCTGCACTTGCGCAATAGTTTGCTGGATTACCGGATGAGAAACCTTGGGGCCGTGATTGTCGATGCCTCCCGTGCTGTCGAGGGGATTGCGCCCAGGCTCAATCAAATGGCCCTGCCGCTGCTCTCCCTCATGGACGACGCCACGGACCGGGAAGAGTTTACAGCGCTGTTACGGGAGGCCAGTGCCGCTCTGGACGCGGAGCGCGAGAGCGACCCCGAGAGCCGGATCCTGGCAGCGCTGGAGCGCCTTGAATCCAAAGGAGCGCCATCCATCCCGTTACATGCGATTGCGCGAGAAGCGAGCGCCGATGGCCAAGGCGGCGCCCTCTATGCCCGCGAAGCCGGACGATACTTACGTGATGGCGGCATAGTGCTTCACAAGAGCCATGGCAGCATTGTCGTACAAAACCGACAATACATTGACAAAGTAGCATAGTGTGTCATGATAGATGTGCGGTCTTGGCTGCGCGCGAATAAGTTCTGAAGTTGCGCGCTTAATCGCTCATAATATCGCCCCCGGCGATATTTGCTCGTCTAGTCCCATTTTGTACGACCTGCGACCATCACGCCGCAGCACTATGGCGTTGCGCCCCAATCGGCTTCGTGCCTACCGAAAACGCTCTGGCCTCTCGCAGGCTGAGCTTGCGGCGCTGCTCGGCCTGCGCTCGCAAAGCGTTCTGTCGGAACTTGAGCTTGCCAAGACGCGGCCTCGATCGGAGGTGCTTCTCGGCTGTGAACGCATCTTCGACGTTTCCGCGGCAGAGCTCTTTCCGGGATTGGCGACCCGCGTTGAACGCGCAGTGCTCAGTCGCGCCGCGCATCTTGCCGGCCGGACTGGCGGGCGCAACGCGGAGCGCAAGCGGACCCATATTGCTGCAATCGTTACCCGGCTCAGTCACTCAACCCTATGAATCATCCCGCCCTCGTTCTGGGCGTGCATCCCACCTCGCGCGGCTTCGGCTGGGCGCTCTTCGAGAGCCCGGCGCGGCCGCTCGATTGGGGCATCGTCGAGATCAGATCCGACCGCAACGCGGAGACGCTGAAACGTGTCGAACGCCTCCTGCATCAATATCAGCCCCAAGTGCTCGCGCTCGAACAGTTTGACCGGGAGCCTGCCCGTCGCGCAGGGCGCATCAGGAAACTCGGAGCCCAGTTGGTCTCGCTCGCGCAGAAGAACGGCATCAAACCTGCGATCCTTGCCCGTTCGGCAATCGGAACCGCGATTACGCGAGAGCCAAACGCTACCCGATACGAGATCGCTCAAGCGATCGCCCGGGATTTTGACGCTCTCCGGCACCGTCTGCCGCCCAAGCGAAAGCCCTGGGAGAGCGAGCGTCCGAACCTGTCCCTCTTTAGCGCCGCGGCCTGCGCGCTGACCTGGTTCACGGAACTCTAGCTCCATGATGGCCGGCCCCGATCCAGAAACCCTCCCGCGTGGAGGGGAGCACCGAAATCCTTCGGTGCTCCTAACCGCACAGGAGAGTGTCATGCAGGAACACCGTCAAAAGCGGGCCAGCATCTATCGCGAAATCACCGACAAGATCGTCGCCATGATCGAAGCGGGACCGGGGATCTTCAAGGCGCCCTGGCACCTGCCGCCGGGAATGGCGATCCATCCGACCAATGCCTCAACCCACGCCGAGTACCGGGGCATCAACGTCCTCGGCCTCTGGATTGAGGCGACCTTGAAGAACTACGTCTCCAATCTCTGGGCCAGCTACCGGCAATGGGGCTCAATGGGCGCCCAGGTCCGCAAGGGCGAGAAAGGGGCTTTGGTGGTCTTCTACAAGCGCATTGAAGCCACGGCCCCGGACGAAACCGACCACGAGCGTACTGGCACGCTTCGGTACGTCGCCCGCGCCTCCTACGTCTTCAATGCGGACCAGGTGGACGGCTACACCCCGGCGCCGGCCCCGATCGCCACCTTCAACCAGATCGAGGAGGTGGAGGCATTCGTCGAGGCCATCGACGCCAGGATCGACCACGGACACCCGCTGGCCAAATACCGCCGAGTCGAGGACCGGATCGAAATGCCGGACCGCACTTGGTTCGTGGGCAGCAATGGTCACACCGCCGAGCAGAGCTACTACGCAGTTCTGCTTCACGAGCTCATCCATTGGACCGGCGCCGAGCACCGTCTCAATCGCGTCTTCGGTGCCCGGTACGGCGACCATGCCTATGCGTTCGAGGAGCTGGTGGCGGAGCTCGGTGCGGCTTTCATGTGCGCTGCGTTCGGAGTGGCGACCGAGCCGCGGCCCGACCATGCCGCCTATGTGAAGGAATGGCTATCGGTTCTGAAGGACGACCCGCGCGCCATCTTCACGGCGGCAAGGGAAGCGCAGAGCGCGTTCGAGTACCTGAGTTATCTTGCAACACGCAACGATGCGGGGCAACCATCGAAGGATGCCTGACCCAAGGCCTCGACGAAATGTCGAGGCCTTCTTGTTTTGCGGAAATTAGATGGGTTTCCGCGCGATCACCTGGATTTCAATGCAGGCCCCCGGAATCTTCGACCCGAGCCAGCGGTTGAACTGCCACCACCAGCGGCAATTTTCCAAAGGACGCAATATGCCGCCCGAAATAATGCGGAAGCCTCGCGCTTCATTAATTTCGAGGTTCGTGTACTGACGCAGCAGCCGCTTGAAGGTGACAAGCGAGAACGCTTGCACGTGCCCCCGCTGCTTAGGACTGACCTGCATACCGTCGATCATCGCTACCATGGGCTTTCTCAGCAAGTGGCAGCCGTGCGGAAAGATTGGCACGCCGACAATGAGGGTGCCACCGGGACGCAACACCCGGGCCAATGTCCGAACCGCTACTTCAAGCTCGGACAGGTGCTCCAGGACTTGCTCGCACACCACTACATCGAAGAAGCCACTTGGGATCTCCGGGTACCCCTCCATGAAGTCCCCGATCCAAAAACCCTTCCACTGCTCTCGTTCAGGTACGGCGTGATCGTCCAGGTCGGCGCCGTAGAAGTCGATGTTCGCCGAAGCTGGCCAGGCCTTGAGGTATTTGCGGCAAATGCCGTCGTTCACGCCAATGTCGAGGAGGCGGAGCGGGCGCCCTAAATGGACGTACTCCGCGGCCATTCGCTGGATGTCGAAGGCCAGAGCCTGATAGCGGGCCTGCCTGAGGCTATAGAGCTGAGGGCGGGTGCTATCCACCCCGAAAGCTAGGCCAGTCGCCGGCTGAACGGCGCCGAACTCCGACAGCGGAATATCGAGCATGCCCCCGCACTGGAGGGCCGCCCGTCAGGACGCCCGCCCAGCCCCGATTGAAACAATATGGGGGATTTTGTTTCACCGATCTCGCTTCCGGCCTTGCAACATTGGTGGTGAAGATCAAACTCACCGTACCCACATACGACTTGCAATTAGCTTATCGCCCTCTGAACAGGCGCAGTCAGAGCGTTGGGTGTCCTTTCATTTTCGCTAGCTCTGGCGATACGAAAAAATTGCAGGAACCACGCTCGAAGATCGTCAACACCCTAAATAAGCCTCGTCGCGCCTGCGTTCCCGGGTTGCAATTGTGGATTGCATAATGTATGGCTAAACTTCAACGGTGGCTGTTGGGGGGGCGGATATGAGGAAGGTCGCACTCGCACTATTGTTTGTGCCAATCTTGGCGGGCTGCCCATCTTTGCCGCCACCGCCCGTCTCAAGCCAGGTTTTGAACATGCCAACGCTGCCACAGCGGCAATCCAACTGGTGCTGGGCCGCAAGCGCAGAAATGGCAATGCGCTACTTGGGCCTCGATGTGCCCCAATGCGTGCAGGCTAGTTATGAATTCCGACCGCCAAACGACGGCAGCCCGGATGTTGGCCGTAACAAGTGCTGCGATGCGCCGTCGACGAACTGCAATCAAGGGGGATGGCCCCAGTTTTCTACGTATCATTTCGACGCTTCTAACACATCAAATGCGCCGCTGAGCTTTGAGCAAATCCGGACAGAGATCGACGCCAAGCGGCCAGTCCTGTTCAGCTGGCATTGGGTTGGCAACGGCGGCCACATGATGGTGATCGTAGGCTATGTGACGATTGGCAACCTTCAATACGTAGTCGTCAACGATCCCGAGCCATATACGGACCTCAATGAGCCCGATGGTGGTACCCGAACGACCATGAGCTATGAAACCTACGTGAGCGGCTGGGACCATACCCATTGGAACGACTACTACGACATCCATTTCCGGGGGTGATATGCGTATCGCACTGATATTTTGCGCTACCTGTCTAGTTACGCTCTGCGTTGGTTCGACTACGACGAACTCCGCCGAACCCGGCGACGTGCGCGTGACAGCGGCTTCGACGACAGCACAAAGGCAGGCTGCGGAGCGAGGGCTCGCAGCATTGCAGGCGCTGGTCGCGACCGCGCCAAATGTTGGCCTCGGCTTCGCAAAACCCGAGGACGTGCGGCGCGCCAAGCTCGAAACGCCTCTACGCGTCTACCTTGTCCGGCTAGACGCCTTGCAGGCGATGAACGATCGAACACCGCTGAGCAGCCTTCTGCTCGATGCACGGCGCACGCTGTATCCTGTTACAGTCGATGGTCGTGTTGTTTCGGGACTTTTTGCCCAAGAGAACAACGGTACTTGGACGGTACAGCAGTTCGGCGAGGCCGCACTAGCCCGAACGTCCGATGCGCACCGGCGCAGCGTCAACGACATTCTGGTCTGGATACCGGCAGCAAAATTGTACTTCGTCGGCAGCGGCACTGGCAACGCGCTTACATTGACGCCCTTGGTGAACGATCCGCGCTTCGGCTTCGCGGTCGACCAGAATATGCCGGCACGAGCCGTTCTCGAGCGCGTGGCGCACGCAATGGCTGACTACAACGGTCTTCCGCAATAGGGGCGCTGCCAAATCGTCCTAAATATGTGGTGGCCAGCCTACCAACGGACTCGGACTGCGACCGTTCCGCTCACTGTGGAGCGCATCCAAGCAATTCATCAATGCCTTCCCATGTTCGCCTCACGAAATCTCGCTGCTCGGCGCCCAGGACTGTCGTGTAGATGAAAGTTGTTTGGATGCGCGCGTGTCCGAGGCAACGTTGTATTAGCTCGATAGGAACCTCTTTGATCCGCGCATCGACGGCAAAGGCATGCCGAAGCGCCTTAGGCGTGCGAAGCCACGGGGGGAGGTCTGCCAGCTCTGCAATCATTTTCGCGCGCCGCCACGCTGTCGAGCGACTGAAAGTCCAGAGCCGTTGTCGCGGAGCGCTGATAGGTTGCCGCTTTGCCGCTCTCCAATGGTGAACACTTTCCAGATGATGGAAAAGTTGCTGCGGCACGGGAACGGCGCGAATGACGCCTTTCTTCCGGCGCTTCAGCGTCTCAATATTTATGGTTCCGTTCGGCTCGTCCAGATCCTTTGGGGCCAACGCGAGTGTTTCAGAGACGCGCGCGCCCGTAGCCATGAGCACTGAGCAGAACGTTGCCGTTTCCCCTCCCACGCTAATCGCGGCACGAAGAAAGGCTATGCGCTCGCTTGGTACCAGGTATTTGCGGCGCCCCTGAGGGTCGAAAAGCGAGTATTCCATACCGCTCTTTTTCTTTTCCCAGAGCGGCCGTCGTCCAATATTGCGTATTGACTTGCCTAAGATGCTTGCAACAAAATCCCCCATATTGTTTCACCAGAATAGCACGCCCTCGCGCGAGCATTTGCTGCGTTCTGAACAATATCTGCAGGGTATTTAGTCAGCTTACTGAGTATATATGCGTGGTTGTTCGGGGGGCACGCGTCCCGTTACTGGTGGTTTGCTCATATCAAAGCTATATTTGCACCGCATGCTTCGCACTGCATGTGATTTCGAGGAGTGATCGTGGTGGCCGGAAACAGAGAGGTTGACCTCAAAGCCGCGATCAATGCGATTTCGGACGTGATCCAAAATCGGCCCCGGCCGCTGAGGGAGTTTGACCAAATCTATATGAAGGCTGGCGACATGGTGATGCAGAGCGAGCTCATCGCGCGCTGGACAAATGGCAAGCGGGTCGCCTTCATCGGAGATGGCGACGCGATCAGCGTTTCCATCGCATATCTCCACAAGAGGGGTATCTTCGAATACGGCCCGTCGAAGATCGTCCTCTTCGACTTCGACGAGCGCATTTGCAACGCAGTCAAACGATTTGCTGACAAGGAACGGCTCGACCAGCTCGACGCCGAGTTATACAACTGCTTGGAACCATTCCCCAAATGCGGCCAGTTCGATGTGTTCTATACGAACCCGCCCTGGGGTGCGAGCAACAACGGCGAGAGTGTAAAGGTCTTCGTCGGCCGGGGTATGGAAGCAATAGGCTATGCCGGCGAGGGCGTGGTTGTGATTGCCGACGATGAAGAGCTTGCGTGGCCGAAGGTCGTGCTACAGGCTGTGCAGAGATTTGGGCTGGAAAACGGCTTCTTCGTACAGAAGATGATGTCCCAACTGCACGAGTACCACCTGGACGATGCGCCCGATCTGAGATCATGCAATCTCTTGTTCAAGGCGGTGTCTGGAAGCAAGACGGCAAGACCGAGCGTTGCCACCCCACAAGAGGCGTTGGAAAACTTTTATGGGCGCGAGAACCCGCCTCGCGTACTATACGTGCGGGAGAAGAAGCGCGTGGACTACGGCAAGGCAAACGAAGACGAGTATTCGTTCGAGCTGTTGGATGGTGCGAAATGAGAAATGCACTCCTCAATGATCGGACTGGCATACTTTACATGAAGGTTGGCACACATGCGCAGGAACCTCTGGACGCGATCATTGCGCGAAAGGCGAAGGAAATCGAAGACGAGGGATTTGCGCTCTGGGGCTATGGCGGAAACACCTGTCATCCAAGCACCATGGTGCAACCATTTGGCCGCATTTTCGAGAAGAGAGGTGGTCGCATCTTGCTGTGCATGCAGGAAATGAACTCGTCTCATTTTGCCGAACAAGTGCGCGCAGACGCTTATTCCGTCGATGGCATCACATGGCAGGATATACCGTCTGGCATCAACGTCCTTGGGTCACGTTATGCGCTGAAGATTAGAGACTTGCGCAAGGTAGACGAGGTGCTCCCCTTGGATCGCACGATCGTGGCGGTGGGTAACAGCCAAGGTCGTCAGGGAAGCCGATATATCCAAGGTCGGGTTGATAAAGCCTGCCTGGAACTCAGCCCAGACGCCGAGGCCACAGACGAAGATGACGAGCGCACGGTTGGTATCAATCTCGTGGCCGAGATAGAGCAGCCCTATGCTTTTTTTCTCAAAAATCGGACATGAGAACCTTTGGCGCATCTGCGCGCAGTGCTGCGACGTAGCTGTTGAGTGCGTCGAGCCAATCTCCCACATTTGCTTGCGAGCTATGGCAAGCGAAGCAGATGGACGCCGATTTATCGACGTGACGTTCTGAACATACGGCGTCCCGTATGGCAGTCGTGTCGCCCGTGCCAAGCAACGTGATGAACAGCTGTTCGAGGCAGGCAATTTTCGAGATAAGAGCGGATGGGGCTGGGACGATCTCAACAAGCGCTTCTAGAGCCCGAATTGCCCTCTTATCTCCTGTTACCAGCAGCGGGATAGCGCGAACAATCACGATCGCGGCGAGTTGGCTCTCGCCCGCGTCGAGCGCCAGGGCCATCTTTTGCGCCTCGAACTCCAGGTCTGCCGCCAGTTCACCTTCTTCGCTTGTAGGTTCCAACAGCGATGCGGACTGGAGGAACGCGAGGAACCTTGACTCCGCCACGATCGGGCTCTGCTCTAGGGTTGCTCTCTTCAAACGTGCCAACACGGTGTACTTAGTCGAACCGAGAAGCGCAGCATTACCGTCACCACAAATTAAGCAGGCGGTCGCTTGTTGGAGCAGCCCGTAGGCCGAGCATTTGACAAGAACGTCGGCGTCTAGCGCAACGTCAGGCATGGCGATCAATTTCAAGCACAGTCTGGAGAAACCGCGCCATTTCGTCAGTTAATTCCGACCAGTTGAGGGACCGCCCGACAACGCCGTTGATGGCCTGCCAGATGTTTGCCCCATCTCCGTAGATATACTTCAATGCGCCATACGCTTTATTCCATCTGCCGGTGTTGTGGCCGAAACACAGCGCTATGGTTCCGGGTTCGATTGCCAATCCGCCGGCCGATTGAATCGCGACCTCGGCAAGTTGCCTAGCCAAAAAGGACTTGGTTTCTGTCGTTATGACGGGCTCGGGAGAACCCGTGAGCAGTTCGAGCGCAAACCGATCGGCTGCGGTCTCTTCGTCGTCAACATTGTCCTTGTCCGTTCGCAGGATGTCTCCCACGTCCACAAGCGCGCTTTCATTGGCGAGATGCCCGGCGGCGATATGGCCGAGTTCATGAGCGATGTAGAAGGCCACGGGTGCGGGATACTTTGCTCGTTGGCTAAGCAGTATCGCGTATCGCTCCCCGACGCGGACGGCCATCGCGGCCATACGCTTTGCCGATAGCGGGAAAACTCTCAGGTAAGCAACGGGAATGCCCAGCGACCAACAGGCACCTACAATGTCCGGAAGCCGCACAAATGGCTGGTGCTCGAGTACCGCTCTGCGCAGCGTCGCGGCGGACCAAGGAACGTATGCCTCGTCGGAATGCGAAGCGGCTATGAGAGACCGGGCTATCGTAGTGCCGAAAGATGCGAGAGCGCCTTGTTCAAAATCTGTCTCCGCAGAGAGCCGCTTATATTTCGTGCTATCCCGCCAGACGAACGTTGGTGGTTCGTCCCGCATCATGGACCGGGGATCTAGGCCGAGCTTTCGAGCCAGAGAGAAACGAAGTTCGTTGCGAGCCGAGGCGGACGCATCGGCATCATCGTCCCACCATTCCGGCCAAGCCGCGTTTATCGCCGACTGGGAAAAACCAGAGGCGCGCAACGCAGTCTTCAGCTCTTTTCCGGTCTTCGGCAACTGCGAATCAGCTCCTGGTTCGCTTCGTCCTAAACTTCCCGAGCGCGCCGATGACGTCAATCACAGCATCGGCGTGTTCGTCGGTGTTGTCCCATATTCGACGGAACGCAGCGATGACGCGATCCGTAGCCGCATATCGAGCGTCCACGATTTCTGCATAACTGAATAAACGATCACGAGCGGCGCTCCGCCGCATTGGCACGCCCGACAGCGCTCTACAGACCGTTGACTGGCTCACCTTGGCGAGACGCGCCAGGGCGGCCTGGTTCAGGCCGCGCTTTGTCATGAACGCTCTCAGTTGTTCGCCAACCTCTTGCATAACTGCATAATATGAGGATACTACCGTCGATACCAGAGGGATTGCGATGGGCTTGCCGGAGCACTTTTGTTGGACGCGGTTCGGAGCCGAAGCGGGGGAGACTGTCGCGCAGATATTGCGAAGGAAGGAGAAAGAGCGGTTAGGGAACGACGGGATTTTTCTGTGGGGCATCGGAAACGGCATAGGCCCCTCGCTGCGAGAGCTTCTGAAAATTGAGCAATCCCCGACGGTGCTCTTCAGCCCCATCCGAAACCTGCCCCGCGATCAGGACGTATCGCCAGAAATCGTCATTCGTTGGCAAGCTGGACGTGCGCTTGATGGCAAACGGTTCGAGCTGCCACCGGCTTCGGTGGTGACGAGCGGCGCGCGCCAAGGCGTGAAAGTCCATCGGCGTTACGCGCTTGTCTGCCATTCGGAGCGAGCCGTGCAACTTGGCTCACATGGCAACATGAGGCTTTCCCACCTCGCCAATTTTCGAACAGGCGCTAAGGTCGGTTCATCCCAGGTAACTGCGGTAGTTCGATACGATCCGTCGCGGCCAACGGCAGGCCCGGCCTATAGGGTCGCGCTGCGCGCAACTCTTATTGCCCCATACATTGTGGAGCTGATTGATCCAGTCGTCATTGCACCACCCGAAAAGTCGCAAATTGCTGCGTAGATCAACACAGCGCGCTCGCAGTCGCCGCGCAAATCCGCGTGAATCTGCTGAGGTTTACTATCTCCGACCTCGCGTGTAAGGTCGATTATCTGGAAGATTTTGGTCAGACTTCTCAGGGCTATTCGACGGAGACGTGTAATGAACCAGTCGCGTAAAAAACTGATCGAGCGCTACGACTTGGATTTCCTGCGCGAGGAGTATTGTCGCCGGTTTGGACGTACGACCGCCGATTTCGAGGAAGCGGCTCGCGCCCTCCGCACGTTCTTCACGCTCGTCTCGTCCTCAACAAAGCCGTTGGCGATTACGAGCGAAAAAGTGGACGACCTTTGGCACATGTTCATCTTGTTCACGCCTCAGTACCGTGAATTTTGCGATAAGTTTTTCGGTCGCTACATAGACCATCAGCCGAACACTGACCGAACGCCGGTCCCGGCTTCTGCGCTCCTGAACCTCTATCAAGCCCTCGACGAGCAGTTCGGGGAGGTAGACGATTTCTGGCTTCGTGACCTCCCGATATCGGTGCAAGCCAGCTTGCTGAGGAATGAAGTGCCTGACGTAACCGCTCTGAAGTGGTCTGGCTGGACAGGCGTGTGATCGGCGGAATTTTTATTCGAGCTTGCTCAGCATTTTCTGAGCAAGGCCCGTGAGTTCCAGATATCGGCCACGAATCTCGAGAACCGCTAGAAGTTCGGTAAGCGAAAATCCCGCGAATAGAATTACGGGCCATATCGTCCTGACATCGGAGTCGCGGATGCGGAAAGTCTGAAAGAGTTGTCTGACGGTTGGGTCCCGCGCAAATGCACCATCGAGCAAATATAGCCCAATAAGTATCATACATGCGTAGATGAATCGCGTGAATAAGCGGTTCAGCGCCTCTCGGCCCCACTCCGATAGGCACTCATCGAGACGCCTTCCAAGACACGTTATCAGGCTAAAGCGCGGGCCCAACCGAGACCGCATTGCGAGCTGAACCTCATTGACGGTAGGGTCTCTAAAAGGGCATCCGTGTTCGGCGCCGCAGCTCTCGCGCACCTGTCGAACTTCATCTATTTTCGATCTGATTCGTTCAAGGCGGCGTAACACGAGCGGCCCCCACACCGGCAAAACGATTACGGCGATCAGGCCGAAGACCGCCAGAACGTACGTGCTGGTTTTTATATCGGGCCAGTCGAACATGACATCAGGCCGCCGCTCTGCGGGGGCGTCGGCCGATGGGAATGGCAGCGCCGACTATGCCGGAGCCAATCGTGATAAGCGGCACCCAATCAAGGAAGGCTGCACTAAAGGGAGCTACGTTGTTTAGGCTAAGCAGCACGGTGCCCCAACCGCCGACCAATGCGAACAGAACGCTCATAAAGCCGTCCATGCGGCGCGTAAGCCGTCCGCTCTTATCAAGAATGATCGCGTAAACGCCCGGCACCAAAGACATCTGGCCGATCACGGCGAAATAGACCGCCTCAAAGAGGGGAATGTTGTAGGTATGCACGACGTAGAAGAACGTCCCTGCAATAAGCGCGACCAGCAAGATGGTGAGATAGCTTGCGGTCAGTATCCCCACCTCCAATCCGCGCGGCTCAGTAGCAGGCGCCTCGCCTAGCGAATGGGCGCGTAGTGCGGTAGCGAACTTGCCTCTGAAAAACACGTCGCCAACGAGAGACAGCGAAGCCGCAAGAAACAGCCCATCGAGCGTTGAAAGCATCGTGGCGAGAAAGCCAGCGAAAAGCGCTATCGCCAATACAGGGTGCACGGAGAATATGTTGAAGACCGCGCTCAGAACGTTGTCTTGAGTGATGGTCTTTAGGTGTTGGAGGGCGATACCGAGGAGCGCCCCAAACAAGCCTGGCGCGAGGAACACGAGCACGGAACTCTGAATGAGACTTCGGCGGACGTTCCGAACGGACGTGCCCGATCCCGCCACGTCCTGCCACACGCTCATGTCAGCGCCCTGCCAGAGGAAACTGAATAGGACGTTGGAAGCGAGCGCCGCTATTCCTCCCAAGCCGATAATCAAATTGTGGAAGTCCAATTTAAGACGTGGAGCTATTCCAGCCGCTGTGAGCGTGATGTCGCCTGATTTAGCAAACATATAGAAGAGGCAGAAGATAGCTCCGATTACCACCACGTAGGAGATGACGTTGAACGCGGTGTTTACGTTGGCGTTACCGCGCAGACCTCCCCGGATCGTGTAGAGTGCTGGAAGAAACGCTACGACGTACATTCCGTACACGATGGTCGAGCTGTTCAGATGTATCGCGTCCGCAAGCAGCGATCCGAAGATGCTAAACTCCCAACCGGCGAGCGAAGCGAAACCAATGAATGAAGCGATCGCGGCGATAACGCCAGCCGATGGCCCATAGAAATCTCGAAACTGTCCGTGGAGCGTATTTTCCGAGAGAGACAGAAAGCGCTTTGCGTAGAGCGCGAGGAACAGGTAGCCCGCGCAAAAAATCAACTGGATTATGGCAGACCATATTCCGACGGCGTAGCCGAGCCAGGATTGGTATAGGAGACCGTTGAGCGAAAGGGCCGTAGCGAGCATCAGCATCGCTGATTGCCACGGCTTGAGCGCCCGACTGCCCCAATAGAATGAGCTGACGGTGCGCTGACCGCGCGTGCTTCTCGCAAATATGAGAATGACCACGCAAATGAAAAGGATGCCGACTGCGGCTTCTGTCGTGGTACTCATTGCCCCCCACCACGTCTCCATATTTCTACTATAGCATGTTTCCAATAAAAAGTAGCGTGCTGCCTCGGGCGGGTTTTATTGATTTCTGGCAATAGGCTGCTGCCGGCCCACCGCTCCGCCGCCTGCGTCGAATCAGCCGCCTTCATCCGGCGCAAGTGATCATGGAAAGGTGCTATCGTCCTTCATCGTGAAGCCGTTCCCGGTACAATTAAATTCTTAGGACTAATAACGACCGTGCGCTCGTCCGCTTCGAAAACGTGCACATCGTCCGCAACAACCGCGCCAGCGTTGCCGTCAGTTGGTCGTGTTTGGGGCCGTAATGTTGGGCACGCTCGCTGCTCCACTGAGAGCCATGTCGTCGCCCAATGGCACCCAGCGGGACCGAACAGAATTACCGGCTCCAATCCAAGCCGACAGGCGCTTAGCGGAAGCCACAACGCCGCTCGCCCGGAAAACAGGGACCCGCACCTTTGAGCCTTATGAGCAGTGGCTTAGAAGTGCGACCGAGCTTGAGCGGACGGCCGGAGTCACGAAAACGACGCGCTGCGTTTAGGACCCACAACACGAGCAAATTATGCACCCGCACCTCGAGAATTTTCTTTGAATATCGAACTGGGTACCCCTAAAGTCTTTCGGCAAATATTCCGCAATTGGGCATTTGATGAGATCGAGATCGGCAATTCGTCCAGGAACTGTCAACAAACACGTCGGCATCTGGATACGCGTTAGCACTGAAGACCAGGCTCAAGGAGACAGCCCCGCGCACCATGAGGCTCGCGCCCGACTGTATGCTCAGGCGAAAGGTTGGGACGTGCGCGAAGTCTATAACCTCGCGGGCGTGAGCGGCAAATCCGTTGCCGAGCATCCCGAAGCCCAGCGGATGCTCGGGGACATCACGTCGGGCCGTATCGGCGGGCTTATCTTTTCAAAGCTCGCGCGTCTGGCCCGCAACACCCGCGAGCTCCTCGACTTCTCGGATATGTTTCAGGAGCATGGCGCCGATCTCGTATCGCTTGAAGAATCCATCGACACGAGTTCTCCCGCCGGGCGCATGTTCTACACCATGATCGCCGCCCTCTCGCAGTGGGAGCGCGAGGAGATCGCCGCGCGGGTGAAAGCGTCCGTCCCGATCCGCGCGAAACTCGGCAAGCCGCTCTCCGGCCAACTTCCGTTCGGGTACATGCGCAGGGACGGCAAGGTGGTCCCGAACCCGGACGAGGCACCTGTCAGGAAGCTCATGTACGAACTGTTCGCGGAGACGCGGCGCAAGAAGGCCGTAGCGCGGCTCCTGAACGAGCGGGGGTACAAGTCGCCCGCCGGCAAGGCCTGGACCTACACGACCGTCAACCGGCTCCTGCGCGATCCTACGGCCAAGGGCCAGTACCGCCAGAACTACACCACCTCGGGCACGAAGCCCGGCTCCATCGAATACAAGCCCGAGAGCGAGTGGGTCGTGCACGAGGTCGAGCCCATCGTCTCAGTCGAGCTATGGGAAAGCTGCAACGCTATTCTGGAAGGCCAGCGGACGAGCCGTAAGGCTCCCGGCCGGTCGGCCCTCCACCTGTTCTCGGGCCTCACGTACTGCGCCGCCTGCGACCAAAAAATGTACGTCCCGTCGCGCCAGCCGTATGCGTACCGGTGCTGGAAGTGCGGCGTTCGCGTCCCGGCCGACGACCTCGAAACCATCTATCACGCCCAACTCAAGGGCTTCCTGTTCTCGGATGCTGACATCGCCGCCCAGATGGACGCCCTGGACGGCGTGATCGCGGCCAAGGAGGACGAGGTACGGCACCTCGAACGCGAACGCGGGGCCGTCAAAAAGGAAATGGACAAGGCGTATCAGCTCTACCTCGCGGATGAGATTTCCGCGTCCGGGTTCGGAGAACGAAACCGGCCGCTCGAAGCCCGCCTTGCCAAGATCGACGAAGAACTCCCGGCCGCCCAAGCGGCCGTCGACGTGCTGCGGATCAACCGGCTGTCCCGCGACCAGATCCTCACCGAAGCCCGGAGCCTTCACACCCGCTGGCCCGAGCTTCCGAGGGACCAGAAGCGCCAGATTGTGGAGACCATCACCGAGCGCATCACTATCGGGAGAGAGGACATAGACATCCTCCTCCACTACGTCCCGACAGTAGCCGTCGGGACGAACGGGCCGGACGGACAAGCCGTCCAGCCCGGAAAACCAAGGAAAAGCGCCTCCGGCGCAAATGCGCTCAACAAGGCAACGCGGGAATTGGGCTTGGTGCGCGGTTCGCTCGGCGGCACCGCAAGAACGGCGATGGAGTGCGACGCCGCCGCGCGGCAGGCAGCGACGGTTTCGCCGTCGTCGGCTTCGGCGATCAGGATGATGTCGAGCTTGTCTTTGGGATATTGGAGGGCCGACAGCGCGCGCACGAGTCCGGGCACTATCGCCGCTTCGCGATAGAGCGGCACCAGCACGCTGTAGGCCGGCAGCTCTTCCTCCGCGATCTCGAAGGTGACGGGTTTGCTGCGCGCGCCGATGAGCGCCAGCACGGCCCGGAACAAGACCGCCGCGAGGAAGAGAGCCGAGAGCGAACGCACGACGGCGTCGAAACTGGCGAAGGGCGCGTGCGCGAAGATCGCCGAAGCTGCGAGCGCCAATCCCGTCGACACGCAGGCCTGCACCGGCGTCACCACGCGCCGCGCCGAGAGCAGGGGCTGGCTGCGGTCGAGGCCGTAGACCGCCGCTTCGCTGAGCGCGGGCTCCAGGTGCGCGACCGCCGCCGCCATGTGCGCACTGCGCGGGGAGACGCCCCACGGATCCGCGCGCAGGTTGCCGCCGTCCCGCGTCCCGTCCGGACACGGCTCTGCCGTTTTGGGGAAGGAGGTCACCCTGCCCTGGTCGCAAGAGGATCGATGGTGGGGAGGCCACTGGGTTCAGGCCGGCGCGTCCCCACGCCCCGGCGCCGTCACCGACGCAGCCAATGCGCGAATGTCGCGCCTCACACGGCCTGGGAGAACTAAAGGAGGATCAATCGAAGCGGGCAATAAATTTAAGGTTGCAATAGCTCAACCTTTACGATTGGCCAGCGGGTCCGAAAGGGGAACAGCGCCCGCCTCGGCGAAGCGGCGCGCGGATTCCTCCGCTTTGGGATCGGGCGCCGCTTGCGCGATCTGGCGTCCCAGAGCGACGACGTTGGGGATCTCGTCGTCGGCAAGCGCGCGCATCTTTTCCTTGCGGGCAAAGGCCTGTTCGATGAATGGCGCCAGTTCGGCCGCCTTCCTCGCCTGGCGCTCCGCTTCCTTCTCCTTGAACTCGCCCATGATGTCGCGGCCGAACAGCTCCAGCGCCTCGCAGATGTGCTCGTGCCTGTTGCGTCCGCCCTGCTGGATGAAGGCGACCTGGTCGACGCCGGCCTGAGCGAAATTGCGCAAATGCGCGCGCATCTCGTCCGGCGTGCCCATGCCGGCGGTGCCGGGATTGGCGGGCAGATGATCCCGCGCCGCTTCGAAGTTCTTCCAGATGTCGGTACGGCCCGGCTTGTGCTCACCGAAGATGTAGTGATGACCGAGCGCGTAGCCGAAGAAGCGGAAACCGTCGAGCCCGCGCTTCAGCGCCTCGTCGTGGTCCTTGTGCACCGAGAAGCCGGTGACCATCGCGATGTTGGCGTTCACCGCATGGCCGATCGGGACGCATTCCTCTTTCAGGATGCGGTAGTAGTCGTCGACCCAGTGCTTGGCTTCCGCGGTGTCGACGAAGGCGAAGGTGAGCGCACCGATGCCCAGCCGCGCGGCGAGCTTGATGGTCTCGCGGTTGGAGCAGGCGACCCAGACCGGCGGATGCGGCTTCTGAACCGGCTTGGGCACCACATTGCGGCATGGCATCTCGAAATACTGGCCTTTGAACCCGGGATAGGGATTCATCACCATCATGTTGAGGCATTGCTCGACGCTCTCGCGCCACATCTCGCGCTTCTTCTCGACCGGCACGCGATAGCCGCCGAGCTCGAGCAGCGCGGAGGACTCGCCGGTGCCGAACTCGACGCGGCCGTTGGAGACCAGATCCAGCGTGGCGATGCGCTCGGCGACGCGCGCGGGGTGATTATAGCCCGGCGGCATCAGCACGATGCCATGGCCGAGGCGGATATGCTTCGTGCGCTGCGAACACGCCGCCAGGAATACTTCCGGCGCCGAGGAATGCGAATACTCCTCGAGGAAATGGTGCTCGACTTCCCAGGCGTGATCGATGCCGAGCCGGTCGGCGAGCTCGACCTGGTCGAGCGCGTCCTGGAACAGCTTGAGCTCGTCGCCCTCGTTCCAGGGCCTGGGCAATTGATGCTCGTAGAAGATGCCGAATTTCATTTCGCGGCTTCTTTCGGCGTCAGCATGGTCACCGGGTTGTGGTCGCGCACGCTTGCCAGCGCCGGCGAATTGGCCGCCGCGTCGAAGGCCGCCAGGATCATCTGGAACCGCGCCTCGGCGAACGGCTTCATCGCCGGATGGGTGAAGATGTAGAGCTCGTTGTTCCTTACCGCTTCGAGCACGCGGTTGCCGACGATGTCGGGATCGATGCCGGAAAGCACGTTCTGCGCGGCTTCCTCGCGCGTTGCGCCGACACCGGGATCGACGTCGGCGACGCCGCCGTATTTGTCCTGGCGGGCGCGGCCGCTCTCATGGATGCGCGTGCGCACGAAGCCCGGACACAGCACCGAGACGCCGATGCCGAGCGGCGCCAATTGCCCCGCCCAGCCCTCGCTCAAGGCGACGACAGCGTATTTGGTGGCGCAATAGGGCTCGAGCCCCGGCGGCGAGATCATGCCCGCCATCGAGGCGGTGTTGACGATGTGGCCGCCTTCGCCATGGCTCTTGATCAGCGGCACGAAAGTCTCGGCGCCGTAGACGACGCCTTTGAGATTGACGTCGACGATCCAGTCCCAGTCGCGCTCGCGCACCGTGCCGAACGGCCCGCCGGCCGCGACGCCGGCATTGTTGCAGACAATATGGACCTTGCCGTAGGCCGCGACCGCTTCAAGCGCCGCGGTGCGCACGCTGGCGCGATCAGCAACATCGCAAACGACGGGTGTCGATTTCACCTGTTCGGACGCGAGTTGCTCCGCCGCCGCCTGTGCCGCCTTGTGGTCGATATCGGCGAGCACGACGTTCATCCCCGCCTTGCCGAAGGCGCGCGCCATGGAAAGCCCGATGCCCGAGCCGCCGCCGGTGATGAACGCGGTCTTGCCCCGCAGATCCTGCATCATGCTGCTTCCTTCTGGCTGAGATCGTGAAAACGGCGGACCAGCGCCTCGCCGTCGGGACGCGCCCGCAGCATCGCGTCGAACTCGCGCGCCGCGCGCGCACACTCGAAATCGGCATTGGCGACCGCGTGCCAATGCACCATGCCACGCCACACCGGATCGATGAACTCCGCGCCTTTGATCTTCCCGCCGTTCGCGCCCCGCCAGACGAAGCCGCGCATCTCCGAGATCGCGACCGTGAGATAGCCGACATGCGGTGCCTCGTCCTGGCGGATGCGGTCCACCAGATCGGCCGCGTGCAGCGCCACCGCGCGCCGGTCGGCGAAGTTCTGCGGCGCGCGCATCACATCGGTGCAGAAATTGAAGAAGCGCTCGGCGCGCACCTCGATCATCAGCACGTTCATGAGCAGCAGGATCCAGCGTTCGTGTTCGGGCGCGAGCTGCGGCATCAGACGGCCGGTCTCCGGCCGCGCCAGCGACTCCGGCACCTGCGCGTGGGGATAGGCATGCTTGCCGAACAGCATGTCGCGCACCGCAAACCACATCGCATCGTGACCGCCCAGCACCCCGTCGCCGCCCTCGTCCAGCCCGTGCGCGCGCACCAGGCCCTTGTTGAGATGGCCGACGGCGGTCGCGGAAATGTCGTCGTCGATCGCGGATTGAAAATCCGGCGCTTCGGCCTCGGCCAGCATGCGCCCGCGCGCCTCGACCACGCCGGTGACGCTCAAGGAATTCCACAAGGTCTCGCCGAAGCCCTGCGCCAGAAGAAAGCTCTGCTGCGCGACGTTGGGGAACGAGCCGCGTGCCAACAGCGTGCGCGAGCCGTCCACGATATCGTGGCCCCTGGCTTTAAGCGCCTGCTCCCAGGCGCGGATCGCCGGCCAGCGGTTCAGGGTGCGCGGCGAGACATAGCGGCCCTCGCCGTCGAACCCGCCATGCAGCCGATAGCCCGCTTCCAGATGGGGCTTGGCATAGAGATGGTCGGCCAGGATTTCGTCGCGGGTCCAGACGAGCTTGGTCATGCGATCCTCCGGCCCGCGGGCCCCGTTGGCGCTGATAATTTGTCAGGGGGAAGCGGTTTGTCAACCGAAGGGGAGCCGGTGGTCAACAACCAAAAAACGTCATCGCCCGCTTTATGCGGGCGACCCAATTTTCTGTGGTTCAAAAATGGGTCGCCCGGACAAGCCGGGCGATGACGATCTTTTTTTGACAAATAGATATAGCGCGTGCTCCCGCTTACCGCCTGAGCGCGCGAACCAGGAAGCGGGTGAGGTTGTCGACCAGATCCTGGCGTTTGCGCCCCGAGCGGTAGCCTTCGAGGCCGGTCTGGTGGATGGCGCCCAGGATGGCCTGGCCGACGATGTCGGCATCGTAGTCGGCCCACGCGCTGCCGTCGGCGATGTGGCGGCGTACCTGCTCGGCCCATTCGCGGCCCCAGCGCACCAGCAGCGGCACCGCCTGCACGCCCTCGGCGTCGATCACGGCCTCGTCGGTCATCGCGGCGCCGAGCACGCCGGGATGGGTTTCCGAATAGTCGTAGATCGCGTTCAGGCTGGCGGCGATGGTGCGTTCGAGAGAGCCGTCGCTCGCGGAGACCCGCGCCTCGACATAGTGCTGCAGCTCGAGCCGCGCATCCTCGACGAAGGCGAGGAAACAGGCGCGCTTGTCGTCGTAATGCAGATAGAACGTGCCGTGGCCGAGACCCGCCTCGCGCGCGATGTCCTGGGGCCGGGTGGCATGATAGCCGCGCTCGACAAACAGCTTGCGCGCCGCCTTCTTGAGCTTGCCGAGGCTTTCGGGGCGGCGGCGCCCCGGACGCGCGGCGTCCTCCCCCGTCTTCATTGCGGCTTGAACCATGACGGGAGTCTCCCCCGCCCGTCCGCCTACTGTCAAACCACCTGTGTCGGCTATCATGCCGCTGGCAGCCGGGAAGGACACGAAGATGCGCGCAGGCGTTTTTGGAATTGCTTTTGTTGCAGCGCTGATGGCGGGCGCACCCGGAGCGTGGGCGATGGCGACCAGCGGCAGGCCTGTAGCGGCCGCTCCTACCGACGATGCCGCCATCGCCCGACAGCTGATCCAGCACCAGGAATTCGCGGCCGCAATCCCGCATCTGGACGCGGCGCTCAAGCTGCATCCCGCCGACGCCGATATCCTGAACGATCTGGGCTATGCGCACCGCATGGTGAGCGCGGGCGAGGCGGGCGCCGACCGCGAGCGCGATTTCGCCCTTTCGCTCGACTTCTATAACCGCGCGCTCGCTCTCGATCCCAAGCACCGCGGCGTGCACGAATATCTCGGCGAGTTGTATCTGCAGATGGGCAAGCCCGACGCGGCCCAGCATGAGCTCGACGTGCTGGCGACCCTGTGTCCCGAAGGCTGCGTCGAGCGCGAGACGCTGGCCAAGTCCATCGCCGCGCACGCGCCCGGGGGCTGGTAGTCAAGGCGCGCGGGCACCTTATCCGCGACGCAGCGTTCTGGATGGCGGAGGGTACCGCCATGATCCGCAAGCTTCTCCTCACCGCGCTTTCGATCGCTGCCGCGACGCCGGCCGCCGCCATGACCGGCTACAGCCCGGCCGACGAAACCCGCGCCGCGCTCGAATTCCGCATCGGCGCCGACCTCGTGCAGCACCGCCGCTACGACGAAGCGGTGCCGCATCTCGACCGCGCGCTCGACCAGTGGCCGGACGACGTGCACGTGCTCGACTATCTGGCGGCCGCGCATCGCGCCATCGGCGAGCGCTATGACGGCAACACGCGCAAGACCGAGCTCAAGCTCGCCGCCACCTATTATCGCCGCATCCTGGTGGAAGATCTGAACGGGCGGAATTTCCTCGATTACATGGGCGAATACTATCTGAGCCTCGACGACCCAGCCGCCGCGCGCACCGAACTCGACGCGCTGACCAGGGAATGCGCCGAAGGCTGCCCCGAACAGGCCCGCCTCGCCGCGGCGCTTGCCGCCTATGTGCCGCCGAAGCCCGCGCCGCTCCCCGCGCCTTGACGCTGGGTGAGGGTTTCATCGCGCGCTGGCCTTGATACGGCCGACGCTTTAGGATCGGCATCAGCCGCCAAGCGAAGGAATCCGCCATGTATGCCGAGAAGTTCGAGGTTCGCGCGCCTGCCGCCCACAGCATCGAATCGCTCGAGGGCAAGGTCTCGGCCGAGGAATGGAAGCTGCGCGTCGACCTTGCGGCGACCTACCGGCTGGTGGCGATGTATGGCTGGGACGACATGATCTTCACCCATATCAGCGCGCGCATCCCCGGCCCCGAGCATCATTTTCTGATCAATCCCTACGGCCTGCTGTTCGAGGAGATCACCGCCTCCAGCCTGGTCAAGATCGACATCGACGGCAACAAGGTGGCCGACAGCCCCTATCCGGTGAACCCGGCCGGCTTCACCATCCATTCCGCGCTGCACATGAACCGCGACGACGCCCATTGCGTCATCCATCTGCATACGGACGATGGCGTGGCGGTCTCGGCGCAGGAGATGGGCCTTCTGCCCATGGACCAGCACGCCATGACGATCTGCGGCGATATCGCCTATCATGACTACGAGGGTATCGCGCTCGATCTGGGTGAGCGCGAGCGCCTGGTCGCCGATATCGGCAGCGACAAGCATGCGATGATCCTGCGCAACCACGGCACGCTCACCCTGGGCAAGAGCTGCGCCGACGCCTTCATGCGCATGTACTATCTCGAGCGCGCCTGCACCATGCAGGTGCGCGCGCTTTCCGGCGGCATGAAGTGGTACAAGGTCAATCAGGGCGTCGCCGAGAAGACGGCGGGCCAGGGCGCCTTCGCCTTCGACGGGTTGCTCGGCTCGCTCGCCTGGCCGGCGCTGCTGCGCAAGCTCGACCGGATGGATCCGAGTTACAGGCACTGAAGCAAGACCACAAGAGAGATGGCCGGGTCGCGCTCCGCTTCGCTGCGCAGCCCGGCCATGACGGAGTTATAAGGAATGAAATTCGGCATCGGGCAGTCGGTCAAACGCACGGAAGACATCCGCTTCGTCACCGGACAAGGTCAGTATACGGATGACCTCCATTTCCCCGGTGAAGCGCACGCGGCGTTCGCCCGCTCGCCGCACGGCCATGCGCGCATCGCAGCGATCGACACTTCGGCGGCGCAAGCCGCGCCGGGCGTCATCGCGGTCCTGACCTGGAAGGACGTGGAGTCGTTCGGCGCCAATCCGATGCCCTGCATGGCGCCGCTGCACAGCCGCGACGGCTCACCGGTCAAGCAATCGCCCAAATGCCTGCTGGCCAAGGGCAAGGTCACCTTCACCGGCGAGGCGGTGGCGATGGTGGTGGCCGAGACCTATGCCCAGGCCGTCGATGCGGCCGAGCTCGTCGCCATCGACTACGAGCCGCTGGAGGCGGCCGGCACGCTCGAAGCCGCGCCCAGGGGTGCGCAGATCTGGGACAGCGCGCCGGGCAACGAGTGCTTCGACTGGGCGGCGGGCGAGGAGGAGAAATGCAACGCCGCCTTCGCCGCCGCCGCGCACAGCGTCAGCGTCGAGATGGTGCAGAACCGCGTCGCGCCGACTTCGATGGAGACGCGCAACGCCATCGGCCATTACGACAGGGAAAAGGATTTCTACACCCTGTGGTCCGGCAACCAGGGCTCGGGCGGGCTGCGCGAGCGGGTCGCCAAGGCGGTGCTGAACATCCCCGTCGAGAAGATGCGCGTCGTCAACAAGGATGTCGGCGGCGGCTTCGGCATGAAGGGCTTCATGTATCCCGAGCAGCCGCTGGTCCTGATCGCGGCGAAGCAGTGCGGCCGCACCGTGCGCTGGAGCTCGGACCGCACCGAGGCTTTCCTCACCGACGATCACGGCCGCGACATGATCACCAAGGGCGAGCTCGCGCTCGACAAGGACGGCAAGATCCTGGCGCTGCGCGTCACCGGCACCGCCAACATGGGCGGCTATCTCTCGCAGTTCTCGCCGTTCATCGCGACGCTTGCGGGCGGGCGCATCTTCGGCGGCGTCTATCGCGTGCCGACGGTTTTCGCCCATGTGAAGGGCTATTTCTCGAACTCGGGCCCGATCGACGCCTATCGCGGCGCGGGCCGGCCCGAGGCCGCCTATCTGATGGAGCGGCTGATGGATGTCGCCGCGCGCAAGAGCGGCATCGACCGCATCGAGCTGCGCAGGCGCAATCTGCCCGCGCCGTCGGAGCTTCCTTACAAGAACTGGTTCGGCGTCTCGTTCGATTCCGGCGACTATCCGCGCATGCTCGACATGGCGCTGGACCGCGCCGACGCCAAGGGCTTCGCGGCCCGCCGCAAGCAGTCGCAGGCGAAGGGCAAGCTGCGCGGCATGGGGCTCGCCTATTACGTCGAGATCACCTTCGCGGTCGGCAACGAGCCGGCACGCGTCGTCTTCACGCAGAACGGCGCGGTCGAGCTCTATGTCGGCACGCAGTCGAACGGACAGGGCCACGAAACCGCGTTCGCGCAGCTCGTCGCCGAGAAGCTCGGCGTGCCGTTCGAATCGATCACCGTCAAGCAGGGCGACACCGATTGGGTGAACGGCGGCGGCACCGGCGGCTCGCGCTCGCTCAACATGTCGGGCGGCGCGCTGCTCGGCGCCTCCGACGAGGTGATCCGCAAGGGCAAGGTCGCGGCCGGCCAGGTTCTCCAGGCCGGGGGCGCCGAAGTCGCCTTCGAGGTGGTCGAGGGCGTCGGCAAGTTCCGTGTCGCCCAGACCGACCGCGCGATGACGGTGCCCGAGCTCGCCGTGACCCTCAAGCGCGACCAGGTTCCCGGTTTCGAGAACGGCCTCGACAGCGACGCGACGTTCCAGGGCAAGGCCTCGACCTTCCCCAATGGCTGTCACATCTGCGAGGTCGAGATCGATCCCGACACCGGCAAGACCGAGATCGTCTCCTACCGCGTGCTCGACGATTTCGGCCGCGTCATCAACCCCATGCTGGTCGCGGGCCAGGTCCATGGCGGCGTGGTCCAGGGCCTCGGCCAGGCGCTGTGCGAGAACATGGTCTACGACGCCGAGAGCGGACAGGCGCTGACGGCGAGCTTCACCGACTATGCGATGCCGCGCGCCGAGGACATGCCCGATATCGCATTCGCCTACGAGGAAATCCCCTGCAAGACGCACGAGATGGGCGCCAAGGGCTGCGGCGAGGCGGGAACCGTGGGCGCCTTGCCGGCGCTGATCAGCGCCATCGCCGACGCCTTAGACGTCGACCACATCGACATGCCCGCGACGCCCGAACGCGTCTGGCGCGCGATCCGGGAGAAGAAGGCGGCATAAGATTGCTCCAGCGCGTTCTTCTTCACTGCTCCGCGATCGTCATCGCCCGGCTTGTCCGGGCGACCCATTTATTGTGAAAGAAATTGGGTCGCCCGCATGAAGCGGGCGATGACGGTTTTATATGAACACCGATATTTGGTCGAGACGTTTGGCGGAAGAACGCCACCAAACGCGCCGGCGCGCGGGCGGTTCCGCCCGCGGCCAAGGAACCGGCCCGGCTGCTCTACCGTTAACGCGGGGAACGTCACGAGGAGAATTTCCATGAAGCACATGTTGTATGCAGCCGCCGCTCTATCGCTGGTGCTGGCGGGTCCCGCTGCCCATGCCCAAGGCTCCGACCAGGGCACGCCCAATACCGAACATGGCTCCGGCGACATGATGCAGGACGGCCCGCACGCCAGCGCACAGCCAGAATCCGCCTCGCCCTCGTCCCTACCGTCCGGGCGCGACACCAGCCGCACCAGCAAGCTGCAAGTCTGTCACGACAAGTGGCAACAGGCCGTGTCGCAAGGCACGACGGGCGGCCGCCAGCGCCAGGAATTCATCGACGAGTGCATGCAGCGGAGCTAGCGCGCCTCAGCCGCGCACGCGCGCAATGGCCTGCTGCCAGCCGCGGTAGAGGCCGTCGCGCGCGGACGCGGAAAGCTTCGGCGCGAAGCGGCGCTCCAGTGCCCAGCGCGCCGCGATGTCGGCCGTGTCCTTGAACAGGCCGGCCGCCAGCCCCGCGAGATAGGCCGCGCCCAGTGCCGTCGTCTCCGTCACTTGCGGACGATCCACTTCGAGGCCGGTGAGATCGGCGAGACGCTGGCAGAACCCGTCATTCTTCACCATGCCGCCATCGACCTTGAGCCGGGCGAGTTCCTGCGCGCCCATGTCGCGCGCCATGGCGGCGAGCAGATCGCAAGTCTGAAAGCACACCGCATCGAGCGCCGCGCGCGCGATCTCGGCGGCGCCCATGTCGCGCGTCAGGCCCAGAATCGCGCCGCGCGCCTCAGGATGCCAATACGGCGCGCCGAGCCCGGTGAACGCGGGCACGAAGTAAAGCCCTTCGGCCGGCTTTGCGCGCGCGGCAAGCGCTTCGACGTCTGCCGCGCTCTCGATCACGCCGAGCGAGTCGCGCAGCCACTGCACCACCGCGCCGGCGACGAAGATGCTGCCCTCGATGGCATAGGCCTTGTCGCTGCCGATGCGATAGGCGCAGGTGCCGAGCAGCTTGTTCTGCGAGACGGGTGCCGCGTCCCCGGTGTTGACGAGCGCGAAGCAGCCGGTGCCATAGGTCGACTTGACGTCGCCCTTGGCAAAGCAGGCCTGGCCGAACGCGGCAGCCTGCTGGTCGCCGGCGCAGCCCAGGATCGGGATCGTGCCGCCGAACAGCCGGGTCTCCCCGAACGCGCCGGCGCTGTCGCCCAGCTCGGGCAGCATCGCCTGCGGCACGCCGAACAGCGACAGCATCTCCTCGTCCCAGGCGAGGCGCTTCAAATCCAGCAGCAGGGTGCGCGAAGCGTTGGTCACGTCGCTCGCATGCACCCGGCCTTCGGTCAACTTGTAGACCAGCCAGCTGTCGATGGTGCCGAAACAAAGCTCGCCCGCTTGCGCGCGCCCGCGTGCGCCCGCGACATGGTCCAGGATCCAGCCGATCTTGGTGGCAGAGAAATAGGGATCGAGCAGCAATCCCGTGCGCGCGGCGACCTTGGCTTCGAGGCCTTGCGCCTTCAGCGCCGCGCAGCGGTCCGCGGTGCGGCGGTCCTGCCAGACGATCGCGTTGTGGAGCGGGCGCCCGCTTTCGCGCTCCCACACCACGGTGGTCTCGCGCTGATTGGCGATGCCGATGGCGGCGACGTCGCGCACCTCGCGGCCTTCCAGCACCGCGCGGCTTGCGGCGAGCGCCGCCTGCCAAATCTCCAGCGGATCGTGCTCGATCCAGCCATTGGCGGGATAGTGCTGGCGCAGTTCGATCGCATGCGAGGCGCAGGGACGCGCCTCCGCGTCGAACAGCATCGCCCGCGTCGAGGTCGTGCCTTGGTCGATGGCGAGGATGAAAGGCTTGCGCATGCGGCCCCGGTCTTGCTGCCGCCGCGATGCTAGAGCCGCCCTTGGGCGAGCGTCGATCCTCAAGGATCAAAAAAATCCCTCTCCCCGAGGGGAGAGGGAGATTTTTCTCAGGCAGGCCGTCAGGCCGTCTTCATGTATTTGATGGCCAGGCGCGCGTGCGAGACGCAGGTCTTCTCCTGGCCTTTCTGCTCCGCCTTGTTGGCGAGGCTGAGCTGCTTGTTGGCGGCCGACAACCGCTTGTGATCCGCAGGCTTGTCCATGGACGAGGCTTGGTTGAGCAGATCCTGGCAGCTCTGGCTGCCGGGCCGGCTGGCCGACGACATCATCCCCGGCTGGTTTGAAACAGCCTGGTTCGGTCCGGGCGCGGGGCCGGGACCGTTATAGACAGTGCTGGGACCGACTCCGGTGCCGGAATTGTTGGGCGCCACGCCCTGCTCGCCGCCGCCTTCGGGATTGGCGGTCGGGCTGGCGTTCGGGTTCGAGGTGCCGCTCGCCGAGCCGGTCTGGGCGCCGGCCGCCGTCGCAAGCCCGAGCGCGAAGATGGCGCCGAGACATGCCGTTGGGAATTTCATGGTTTTCTCCTGGGTCTGGCTTCTGGGTCTGGGATGCAGCCCACCCCGGTCGTCAAAGAAAACTCCCGACGGCACTGCGCCGTTCCGCCGGCCTGACGCCAAGCGGGCACTCCGGGAGATTGCTGAAAAGATTTGTCAGGAGCAGCGGAAGCGGGCGCTGCCGCCCGCTTCCGCGCTCTGTGACTTCGGCTAGCGCATCAGCATCGCAGGCGTGCGGCGCGCGGTGCCGCCCTGTCCGGGGCAGCGGCCGGGCTCGTCGTTCTGGAAGCTGTACCAGCCATTGACCGGGATCGACGTCGGCGCGCCGAAATAGTCGATGAAGACCAGCGACTGCAGGTTATAGGTGAACCCGTTCAGCAGATACGGATAGCCGCCATAGTTGGGGTTGTTCTCCAGCGGGTCGCCCACTTCCATGATCGTGTTGTCGGTGCAGTTCACCGAATTGTCGGTGAAGGGATCGTCCATCCATTCGCCCAGCTCATGCGACATCGCGGAGACGTCCTGGGAGAACGAACCGGCCTCGTCCTCGTAGGTCGTGTAGGAGTAGGTCTGGCCGTTGGGCTGGCTTGAGATGGCGGAGTGATAGCCGCCGATGCAGCAGACCTCGAGCGGAACCTCGGTGAGGTATGTATCGTAGCTGATGAAGAGCGGCAGAACGCCGGGGCGGATGCGCTTGTTGGCAGCGATGTAGTTCACGACCTGCGTATCGAAGTCGTTGACGTACATCTCCCCGGCCGGGTTGGAACCGAAGGGATTGGTGATGACCATGCCCTGGGTCTTCGACACGTTGACGGTCATTTCGGGCAGCACGCCGGCGAACTGGAAGACGGTATGATAGTTGTGGTTGGTGCTCACCGAGGACCAGAAATTCGCCCGCTGAAACGCATCGATATACTGCCCATAGCCGACCACGACTTTACCCTGCTTGAACTTCGTGCCGTCGGAAAACAGCGGGGAAGCCAGCACATTATCGATCAGCGTCTTGCCGTTCGGCAGCGTCACCGCCAGCGGATCGAAGGTCATGTTGCCGTTGGTCGCGCCGAACACCATCTTCACCGGGACGATCAGCACGCGCACCTTGGTGGTGACGTTGGTCGAGCTCGGATCGGTGCCGGCCATGGTATAGGTGACGTTCTGGCCGAGCTGATCGGTGAAACTCCCGTTCCATTGCGCCAGCGGTATGACCGGCGCGCCGGCCGGCGCCTGCATGCGGTGGTTGGGCAGTGTGAGGAACATCGGCTTTGCATTTGCAGGCTTGGGAAAGGTCCCGGCCTGCGACTGCGACATGCTCGCGCAAAGCGCCAGCGCCGCCAGTGCGATCGTACGCATGGATTTAACCTCCTGAGATTTGTTGAATTACGATTTGAGCGGTCCCCTTCTCAGGCTCCGGCGGACAACGCCCGTCGGGGCGGCCGGTTCCGTCTTGGGACAGGTTTTTTGCAACTGACTCGCGCGTCAATTTGACAGGCTTAACGCGCTGTTAAGGCCAATTTGGCTAGAGCTATGCGGCTCTGGCAGGGGACGATGGAGCGGATGGGGCGCGATTTGGGACTGACGGCGCGTGACATGAACGACATGGGGCGGCTTGCCCAGCTCGCGGCCAATCCGCAGGGGACGACCAAGGAAGAGATCTTCCTGGCCGTCGCCTCGCTCTATCGCGTGCAGGGCTCCTATCTCAATCCGCGCGAGCGCGCGCTGATGCAGGAGATCCTGAGAAGGCTGGCCCGCGACGTCGAGATGGCGATCCGCATTTCGCTGGCCGAGCGCCTCGCCGAGGACGCCAACGCGCCGCACGACCTCATCGTGCTCTTGGCCGATGACGCGATCGAGGTCGCCCGGCCGCTGATCCTGCGCAGCCCCCTGCTCACCGAGACCGATATCCTGCGCATGATCGGCGATTGCGGGCCGGCCCATCACGAGGCCGTCGCCCAGCGGCCCAATATCGGCGAGCCGGTCTGCGATGCACTGGTCAAGCTCGACAGCGAGTCGGTGCTGGGCGCCCTGCTGCGCAACGTCACGGCGCGCATCTCGAGCCAGGCCTTCGAGACCCTGGTCGAGAAATCGCGCAACATCGCCAACCTCCAGGACCCGCTGGCGCATCGCAAGGACCTGCCGCCCGAGCTCGCGACGCGGATGTGCGAGTGGGTCTCGGACGCGCTCAAGACCTGGATCGTGCACAATTATCGCGTCGAGCCGCAAAAGCTCGACCGCACGCTCGAGGATATCGGGCAGAGCCTGCACCACGAGCCGCCCGCGCCGCGCGCCCAGCCGGGCGAGAGCGCGCAAAAGCTCATCGACAAGCTCGCCGCCTCGGGACAGCTCAAGGCCGGATTCCTGCTGCGCGTCCTGCACCAGGGACAGATCGATCTCTTCGATCTCGCCTTCGCCAAGCTGCTCGGCGCGCCGCTCGAAGATTTGCGGCGCAAATTCTACGAGATGGGACCCAAACCCGTCGCGCTCGCCTGCCGCGCCGTCGGCATCGACCGCTGCGTCTTCGCGACCGTGTTCAATCTCTCGCGCCAGGCGCGCAAGATGCGCCCCGTGCTCTCGCCCGCCGAGCTTTCCGAGGTCTCCACCGCCTTCGCCGCCTTCTCCAAGCCGCAGGCGCTCGAAATGTTCCAGAAGCTCTGAACCTAAGGTCCTCCCCCTTTACGGGGGAGGTGCCGAGCGTCGGCGAGGCGCCGGGGGGCGTCTTGCACCGCGACTCTCCCCCTCCGGCGCTTCGCGCCACCTCCCCCGCAAGCGGGGGAGGATCGTTTGGATTATCGGCAGCCGGTTTCAATCCCCCGCCACTCTCACTACATTCATACCCATGATCGACCCGTTCGGCCGGCACATCAGCTATTTGCGCGTCTCGGTGACGGACCGCTGCGATTTCCGCTGCGTCTATTGCATGGCGGAGCACATGACGTTCCTGCCCAAGGCCGATCTGCTCACGCTCGAGGAGCTCGAGCGGCTCTGCCTGGCCTTCATCGCCAAGGGAGTGCAGCGGCTGCGGATCACCGGCGGCGAGCCCTTGGTGCGCAAGAACGTGATGCAGCTGATCGAAAGGCTGGGCGCGCGCATCGGCTCGGGCCTGAACGAACTCACCCTGACCACCAACGGCTCGCAGCTCGAGCGTTTCGCGCGGCCGCTGTTCGCGGCCGGCGTCAGGCGCATCAACGTCTCGCTCGACACGCTGAACGAAAAGACCTTCCGCACCATCACGCGCTGGGGCGATCTCGACCGGGTGCTGGCCGGGATCGATGCCGCGCAGGAAGCCGGCCTCAAGGTCAAGATCAACATGGTCGCGCTCAAGGACCTCAACCGCGGCGAAATACCCGCAATGCTGGAATGGGCGCATGGCCGCGGCATGGACCTGACCCTGATCGAGACCATGCCGCTCGGCGAGGTCGACGCCGATCGCGTCGAGCAATATCAGCCGCTGTCGCTGGTCCGCGCCGAGCTTGCGCGCCGCTATACGCTGGACGAGAGCGACTATCGCACCGGCGGGCCGGCGCGCTATGTGCGCGTGCGCGAGACCGGCGGACGCCTCGGCTTCATCACGCCCTTGACGCATAATTTCTGCGAGAGCTGCAATCGCGTGCGCGTGACCTGCACCGGCACGCTCTATATGTGCCTTGGCCAGGAAGACGCGGCCGATCTGCGCGCGCCGCTGCGCGCTTCCGCCGGCGATGCCGAGCTCGATGCCGCGATCGACGCCGCCATCGCGCGCAAGCCCAGGGGCCACGACTTCGTCATCGACCGCCGCCATGGCGGACCGGCGCTCGCCCGCACCATGTCGCTGACGGGCGGCTGAGATGAAGATCCATTTCGCAGCCGCGGACGCGCCCGATGCGCAGGCGGCGCTCAAGATCGTGCGCGAACGCTATCGCGACGCGGGCGAACAATCCTGCGACGTCATCGTGGCGCTGGGCGGCGACGGCTTCATGCTGCAAACGCTGCACCGTTTCCTGAAGCTCGGAAAGCCGATCTACGGCATGAACCTGGGCTCCGTGGGGTTCCTGATGAACGAATTCCGCGAGGACGATCTGGAGGATCGCCTGGCGAAGGCGGAGTCGGCGCAGATCCATCCCTTGCGCATGACCGCGCATGCGGCGGAGGGCGCACGCGAGGCGCGCGCCTTCAACGAGGTCTCGCTGCTGCGCCAGACCCGCCAGGCGGCCAAGATCCGCATCGTGGTGGACGGCAGGCCGCGCATCGAGGAATTGATCTGCGACGGGGTGATGGTGGCGACGCCGGCGGGCAGCACGGCCTACAATCTCTCCGCCCATGGCCCGATCCTGCCGATCGATGCCGACCTTCTGGCCCTAACGCCGATCAGCGCCTTCCGCCCGCGGCGCTGGCGCGGCGCGCTGCTCTCCCACAAGGCGCGGGTCCGCTTCGAGATTCTGGAGGCCGCCAAGCGGCCGGTGAGCGCGGTCGCCGATGACCTGGAGGTGCGCGACGTCACCAGCGTCGACGTCGCCGAGGACCGCTCGATCGCGATGACGATGCTGTTCGACGCCGGCCACAGCCTGGACGAACGCATCCTGGCGGAGCAATTCGTCGATTGAGGCGCTCTCCCGCTTCACGCTCGATTAACGTCCGTTAAGTAACATTCGCCCCGAACGGCGCGCGTCTGCGCCAGCGAAGCATCGGGTCGATGAGCGGCTACAGATTCGACAGGCTGAAGATCCTGGTGGTCGACGACAACGCGCATATGCGCAAGCTCGTCGTCACCATCCTTCAGGCCTTCGGCGCCATCCAGATTTTCGAAGCCGAGAGCGGCGAGCGCGCGCTCGGGCTGATGCGCGACACCAATCCCGACGTCATCATCCTGGACTGGATGATGGAGGGCATGACCGGGCTCGAATTCGTCAAGCAGGTGCGCGCCTCGGCCCAGTCGCCCAATCCCTTCGTGCCGATCATCATGCTGACCGGACACACCCATATCGACCACGTGCGCCAGGCGCGCGACTGCGGCGTCAACGAGTTCCTGGCCAAGCCCGTCTCGGTGAAGGCGATCATGACGAGGCTGGTGGCCGTGATCGAGCACCCGCGGCCCTTCGTGCGCACCAAGGCCTATTTCGGGCCGTGCCGCAGGCGCCGCGCGACCGACGAATATCGGGGGCCGGAACGGCGCGCCTCCTCGCCCGCGACAACGGTGGAATGACCATGCCCAAAGAACATCCGATCGAGATCTTCATGCCGCCCAACATGCTCAAGGCCAAGGTCGGCGGCAGCGTGGCCGGCCTCGATCTCGGCGCCATCAAGCGCGCCGAGGCGGCGATGGACGCGCTGAAGACCGATTTCGCGCAATGGATCGCCGACGACGTCGAGCGGCTGGGCAAGGCGCGCGACGGCTTTGCCGCCACGCGCTCCGCAGAGACCCGCGAAGCCCTGTTCCGCGCCGCGCATGACCTCAAAGGCCAGGGCGCGACGTTCGAGTTTCCCCTCATCGCGCGCATGGCGGCTTCGCTCTCCAAGCTGGTCGATGCGCTCCAGGAGCCGGCCGCGCTGCCGCTCAATCTCGTCGATGCGCATGTCGACGCGATCCGCATCGTCTTCCGCGACAAGATCCACGACACCTCCAACCGCATGGCGATCGTACTGGCCGAGGAACTCGAGGCGCGCGTGGTCGAAACGCTCGAGATCGCGGCCAGGGCGGCGTAGCGGCGGCGATACCTACAGCGCTTCCTTCAATTTCACCGAGGTCTGCGCGTAACCCGCGTCCTCGCGGATGCGCAGGATCGGGCCGTCGGCACTTTGCTCCACCCAGGGTGTCACCGTCAGCGGCGTGCTCGCGCCGGCCTTGGCGATCGCTGCGGCCACGTCGGGCGATTCCGCGAGCTTCATCAGATTGAGCTTGGTGGGAAAGACCACGTTCCAGCTCTTGCGGTCGGCGATGGCCTGCTGCGGCGCGATCCACAGCGAGTCCACCGACTCGCGGCCGTCATGCCTTCCGACATGGCCGACAGGGGACGGCGCGGCGAAGAACAGCGTGTCGAAGCGCTTGGGCATGTTGGCGGGCGTGATCCAATGGGCGAACAGCGCGAGTTGGTCGAGCGCGAGCCGCAAGCCCTCCTTGCCCAGCATCTCGGCCATGCCGATCTCGTGGCGGTCGAGCGCGCCGCGATACGGACCAAGCTCCGCCAGCCGCTCTGCGCCGACGAATGCGCCGCTCGCCTTTTCGCGCGCGAGCAGGATGCCCGATTCCTCGAACGCCTCGCGGATGGCGCAGACGCAGAGCGCGCGGCGGGCTTCGTCCATCTCCGCGGCGCCGTCCAGATGTTCGGCGAGCCCGGTCTCGCGGTCCGTGGCGTCGACCTTGCCGCCGGGAAAGACCAGCGCGCCGGAGACGAAATCGACCTGATGGTGGCGCTTGACCATGAAGACTTCGAGGCCGCCCGTGCCATCGCGCAACAGCAAGATGGTGGCGGCGGGAACCGGCGTGGCGGCAGGCTTGTCGTTCATGCGCCAAGCCTAGAACACGCGCGTACCGCAATGCACGCAAATCGCGCGTTACCTATGGGAAGGAACCAGGCCCGCCAGCACGTCCATCACCCCCGGCGTCAGCAGAAACGGCATAGGCGCCAAACTCTTCGCATCGTCGCCGTCGCTGAGCGCGCTGAAGTTCGGCCGCGAAGGCTGCCAGCCGAGCGTGCCCATGAGCAGATCGTCGCCCTCTTGCAGCGGCGCCGCGGCGGTGACGGGTTTCGCCGCCGGCGCATCGGCGGGCGCGCCGGCGCAGGGCTGCTTCTGGGTCCAGTCATAGACCTCGCGCACCGTCTTGGCGCTGCCGTCGGCGCGGTAGAAGACATTGCGGTTGGCGGCGGCCGCCTGCGGAAACGCATCGGCGGCATTGGCCTCAGGCGACGACGACTTCATCGCGATCAGACGCGCGGCGGCAGCGGGACCGAGGAAATGGGCGGCATAGAGTTCGCCCTCGTTCACGTCGCGGCCGAGCGAGGCCTGGAGCATGGCGCGCGTCTGTTTGGAGAACTCGCCCGCCATCAGCGCGGCGACGCGCGGATCCTTGCGCAGGGCAAGAATTGCCTCCCGGTCGGCCTTCTGCGCGACGCCGTAGCGGCCATTGCCGTCGCTGGCGATTTTTTCCGCGCATGCGCCCAAGCCGTATTTCGCGCCGTTCTGCTTGATCAGGCCGAGCCAGGTCTGGTCGACGAATTGGAACAACCCACAGGCCGAGGAAGTGCTTGATTGGGCTTGGCTTTTGAGGCCGCTCTCGCGCATCGCGGTGCGCAGCAGATAACGGAAATCCGAGCCGGTCTCGGCGCTGGCCTGGCGCAGCGCGGCGACGATCTGGGCATTGGCGGAATTTGTCTGAGCGGCTTCTGCCAGCATGGTTCGGGTTCTCCCGTGCCCCATGCAGCAAGCCGCGTGCCAAAAATGGTTAAGCGCTCTTAACGCCCCGTGCGCATCTGCATCGTCGGGCAGTCCTAGCCTGGACCTGCCGCGCGCCGAAGCGCGTCGCGCAGCCGGGCCGTCAGCGCCTGAAGCGCCTGCGCTTCGTGGCGCAGGGCGGCACCCTTCCCCCAGACCGTTCCCGGCCATGCCGCGTCGCCCGGGTTGCGCGCGACGATGTGGATGTGAAGCTGGGGCACCAGATTGCCGAGCGCGGCGATGTTGATCTTGACGCAGCCGGTGAACGCCTTGAGCCCAGAGGCCGCGCGCGCGATCTCTTCCGTCAAGAGGCTGTACTGCGCCGCGTCGAGCTCGAACATTTCCACCGCGCCATCGACGCGCGGCACCAGCACCAGCCAGGGATAGCGCGCATCGTCCATCAGCAGCACGCGCGACAATGCCCAATCGGCGACGAAGACGGTGTCGGCCGCGAGCTGCGGATGAAGCGCGAAGTCCTTCATGCCCAAGGGATCAGTCCCGCCGGGATCCATCCCTGGCGCCAGGCGAGGAAGACGAGATAAGCCGCATAGCCCACGAGCAGGAACGCGCCGCGCAAACGCGTCAGACGCCAATCCGCGATCAGGAGCGGCAGGATCAGCGCGCTCGCCAGCGCCATCACGAAGAGGTCCGCCTGCAAGGGCGGATCGACGCGCAGCGGGAACAGCGCCGCCGTCAGGCCGAGCCCGCCCAGCACGTTGAAAACGTTCGAGCCGATGAGATGTCCGATCGCCAGATGGGTCTGCCGCCGCGCCGCCGCGGTCAAGGTGACGAAGAGCTCCGGCAGCGAGGCGCCGAAGGCGACCGCCGTCGCGCCCACCGTCGCCGGCGCGAGGTCGTATTCGCGCGCAAGGATTTCGGCGCCCGCGACCGTGAAATGCGCGCCCACCGTCAGTCCGACGATGCCGAAGAGCAGCAGGAACATCCCCACGCTGCCCGATGCCGCCGAACCCTCCAGATGCTGCATCGCGCGCGCGCAGGAGACGGAATGCTCCTTGGCGCGGCGCCAATCGGTGGCGAGAACGACGGCCAGATAGAGCACGAACGCCGCCAGCATCGCGATGCCTTCGACGCGACCGATCGTGCCGGTGACGGCGAGCAGGGCGATCGCGACCGACGCCAGCAGCATCGCGCCGCCGTCGCGCAGCACCACCTTTGGCGAACTCGCCAGCGGGCGCACCAGCGCCGCGAGCCCCAGGATCAGGAGCACATGCAGGATGTTGCTGCCGGCGATGTTGGCGATGGCGATGTCGGGCGCGCCGGCTTGCGCCGCGGTGAGCGACACCGCGAATTCCGGAAGCGTCGTGCCGGCGCCGATCACCAGCAGCCCGATGACCAGCGGGCTCAAGCGCAGCGCATGGGTGACGCCGACGCCGCCGCGCACGATCCAATCGCTGCCGAAGACCAGCAGCGCAAGACCGCCGCCGAAAAACCAGTATGCCATGGACAATACTCGAAGCCCCCCGGAAGGCCCCGCCGGCCGTTCGTTAACGCCTGCCCGGCCCGGGCGCAAGCGCCGTTCCGAAGCGGCGCGGATCGAAGGCCTTGGGGCCGTCTGAGCGTTCCAGAACAGAACGCGAGAGGATTTCCGCGACCGACGGTGCAAACAGGATGCCGTTGCGGTGCTGGCCGCTGGCGAGGTAGAGGCCGGGCACGCCGGTCGGACCCAGCATCGGCAGCCCGTCCGGCGAACCGGGGCGCAATCCCGACCAATGCTCCTCGATTCTCCAGTCGCGCAAGGAGGGCATCAGCGCCACCGCGCGCGCGCTCAGCCAATCGAGCGCCTCCGCGGTCGTGCGGGTGTCGAATCCCGATTGCGTCAGGGTGGCCCCGATCAAGAGACGCCCGGCACGCGGCACGAGATAGACGTCGTTGCCCCATACCACGCGCTGCGGCAACAGCACGCCTTGTGGGGGCAGGAGCGAGATCATCTCGCCCTTGTAAGGAAGCACCGGCGGCAGCGCATGCGCCGGGATGCGCGGGATTTGGCCGCTCCAGGCGCCGGCCGCGAGCACCACGGCATCGGCCTCGTAAAGTCCGAAGGGCGTGGAAACCTGCAGGCCGCGCGGCCCTTCGGTCTCGATGTGCATGACCGGCTCGTTGGGCACGATCCGGCCGCCGGCCTTGCGCAGGCACAACGCCAGCGCTTCGCCGAGCGCGCGATTGTCGACACGCGCTTCCTTGGTGGCGAGCAGCGCCGCGAGGATCGGCGCGCCCAGGAGCGGCTCCATCCGCCGCGCCTCGTCCGGCGACAGCGAGACGAGCTCATTGGAGGCGCGCGCGCGCTGCTCGAATTGCGCTGACTGGTCTTGCGTCGTTGCAACGAGCAGCGCGGCGTCCTGCACATAGCGCAGCGTCATGCCCGAGATCTCCTCGATCTCCTGCGCGAAGGCCGGCCAAAGCGCGCGGGCCTCGCGACCCAGTTCCGTCTCTGGCGACGGCGCCTCGCCGTTCTCCGCTGCAGCCGCGATCATGCCCGCCGCCGCCCAGGTGGCGCCGCGCCCAGGCTGCGCGCGATCGATCACCGTGACGCGCACGCCCTTCTGCGCCAGCCGCCAGCCGATGGCGAGACCGGCTGCGCCCGCCCCGACCACGACCACTCTCATGCCTGGTCCCGCGCCAGGCGAAGGCCCGCGAGCACGAAGCAGGCCATGCCGAGGCCATAGGCGATCAGGCTGAACCACTCCGGACGGATGCAGGCCACGACAAAGGCCGCGCTGGCGAACAGGGTCTCGACAATTCCGACACGCGCCGCCGCCGTGGCGACCACGAAGCCGAAGAGCAGAAACGCCGCCACCGGGGCGCGCTCGGGATCGGCGAGCGCAAACCCGAACGGCAGGCTCGCCAGGAACACGGGATCGAGCTTGGCTGAGAGCCCGGGCGCTCCGCTGCGACCAAGAACGGCGATGGCGCGACTGATCACGATCGCCGCTATCGCGGCCGCGAAGTGTCCGCGCGCGATCAGCGGCAATGCGATCAGTCCGACCAACAGCGCGACCAGAACCAGCGCGGGCGGCGAGAAGCCGAAGGCCGCGAGCCGGGCACGAAAGTGCGCAAGTTGGGGCAAGCTCATGGCTGGCGGCTTAGGCGCGCCGCTACCCCGCGTCAATCGGCTTTTCCCGTTAAAGCCATGAGCGGGTTGTCAAAATCGCCGCGGCAGGTCAAGCTTGTGCCGTTGGGTTTGGGGATTGCAATGGTTTTCAAGCGTTTGGCCGCAGGCTTGCTCGCGCTCGCAGCCGCGCCGGTTTTCGTGTCTGGCGCGAAAGCCGAGGGGCCGTGGTCGGCCACGCTCTATGCGGGGCCCTCCTCCACCAAATTCGTGACCCAGATTCTGGGCGGCGATTTCGAGGTCAATGGCGGCATGGTCGGGCTGGCGGTGGACCGCGGCCTGTTCAAGCTGGGCTCTGGCATCTCATTTGCCGCTGAGGCGCAGGTGACGCAGTTCTTCGGCACCTACAGCTACGGCACCGGCGCGATCGGAGTGGGCTTCCGCTTCGACGAGTTTCCGTGGAGCGACAGCGTGCGCACCACCTTCGCGATCTATACCGGGCCGTCCTATGCGCCGAACGCGGTGATCATCAAGGACCCGGTGCCGCACCAGGATCCCAAATTCCTCAACTTCGTCAGCGTCGAGGCCGGCGTTGGCCTTTATCGCAAGACCGATGTGGTCTTGCGCATCTATCACCGCTCGGGCGCCTGGGGACTATATTCCAACACCGCCGATGTCGGCACGATGATCGGCATCGGGTTGAGGCGGCGGTTTTGAGCTACGCATCGCCCTTCGAGGCATCGCTTCGCGATGCACCTCAGGGTGACGCTACTGTGAATTCGTCATCCTGAGGCGGCCGCAGTCCGTAGCGACAGCGTACGGACGCCCTCCAAGGATGACGGCAGAGGTCAGGCCACCGGCAGCGTCTTCAGCCCGGTATTGTACGCAGCGGTGAAATCCTCGAGTCCAAGCGAGCCGCCGTTGACGAGCTTGCGCGCCGTCCTGAGATCGTTGTCCGCCAGCGCCCCGCGGATGCGGCTTTCGTTGTTCTTGAGGAACTGCGCCAGGATCAGCCCGGCGGTCTTGCCGTCGCAGCCGAGATCGGGATTGGCGACAAGGTCGACGTCGAGCTGGCGGCCGACACGCGCATAATTGTCGCGGCCGGTGAGCTGGACGTAGCCGCGGCCCTTGAAGCGCGCCCCGTCGCCGGATTGGGTATTGCCGAGATTCTTCGCGGTCTGCGACGGCGGATCGTAGAGACCGAACGGCGTTCCGCCCGGCGCGGTGTTGTACCTGCTCTGCCCTTCGGGGATTGGACGGAAGCTCGCCGTCTCGGCGCGGATAGTGCCCAGCGCCATCAGCAGCATCTGCCGGTCGTCGAGGCCAAGCGCCGTCAAGCCTGCGGTGACGAAAGGCAAGTTGGTGTCGATATTGCCTCTCGGCGTCCCCGGAAACATCGGCACCACGTTGTCGAGCGTCACGCGGCCGACATATCCGCTGCCGGCGGCCGCTGCCGCCGAAAGGAATTGCGCGGCCATGAAGCCGCCCACCGGGTTCTGCGCGTCCAGCACGACTTCGACCCAGTCGCCCTGGCGGGAGACCTCATTGGCGCGCGTGCCCTTGGCGCAGGTCTGAAGAACCGCGGCGTCGGCGGAAGGGCCCTCGCGCAAGTTCACGTTGTCGCCGGTCACCACCAGCTTGTCGCCCGCCGCCATCGCTCTGCCCCGTCGAGAATCCGTCTATAGACTATCATGAGTTGCGGGCGCCGGGAGTCTGGGCTGGGTGCCGATTCCTGGTATCCTCGGCGTTCGCCGCGCAAGGAGACCGCAATGGAAAAGGCCACGTTCGGGGCAGGCTGCTTCTGGGGAGTGGAGCATTTCTTCGCCGAGGTGCCCGGCGTGCTCGATGCGGTCTCGGGCTATGCCGGCGGCCGCACCGAGCGCCCCACCTATCGCCAGGTCTGCAGCGGCGAGACCAACCATGCCGAAGTGGTCGAGGTGACGTTTGATCCCGCCAAGGTGAGCTATGCCAAGCTGGTCGAGCTGTTCTTCAAGATGCACGATCCGACGCAGATGAACCGCCAGGGACCCGATGTCGGCACGCAATACCGCTCGGTGATCTTCACGCACTCACTGGAACAGGAACGCGTGGCGCGCGAAGAGCTGGAGAAGGCCAAAGCCCGCCACGCGCGGCCGGTGGTCACCGTCATCGAGCCGGCGCAGACCTTCTGGCGCGCCGAGGACTATCACCAGGACTATTTCGTCAAGAACCACGGCCATTCCTGCCATGTGACCTACAAGGAATTGGAAAACCGATGACGCGCGCATGGGCGATTTGCGGAGCGATACTGATCATGGCGACGACGATCATCTCCAACACCGCGTTCGGACAGATCGCGCGCGGCGACCGCTATTCCGGCGCGCCCTGGGCGACGCGCTCGCCGGTGCTGGCCGAGCACGGCATGGTGGCGAGCGAACAGCCGCTTGCGTCCGAACTCGCGGTCGAGGTCTTGAAGAAAGGCGGCAGCGCGGTCGACGCGGCCATCGCCGCCAATGCCGCAATCGGCCTGATGCAGCCGGTGTTGAACGGCATGGGCGGAGATCTTTTCGCCATCGTCTACGATCCCAAGACCCACAAGCTCTATGGCTACAACGGCTCGGGCCGCTCGGCGCTGGGGCGAGATCTGGCGCGCATGCGGCGCGAGGTCGAAGTCGCGTACCGCAAGGCCGGGATGAAGCCGCAGGACCACATCCCGTCGATGGGCTCGCTGCCCATCACCGTGCCGGGAACCGTCGATGCCTGGTTCGCGCTGCACGACAAATTCGGCAAGCTGCCGATGAAGGACGATCTTGCCGGCGCCATCCACTACGCGACCGTGGGCTTTCCGGTGACGCAGCTCATCGCGCTCTATTGGAAGGGCAACATGGCCGCGTTCGAGAAGAACAAGGCCCTGATCGAGGAACTCGACAACGCGCGCCACACCTATCTGATCGCCGACGGCCATGGCGGTCACGCGCCGGCAGAAGGCGAGATCTTCAAGAATCCCGATCTCGCGCGCACCCTGTCGATGCTCGCCGAGGGCGGCCGCGACGCGTTCTACAAGGGCCCGATCGCGCACACCATCGACGCCTATTTCAAGCGCATCGGCGGCGATCTGCGCTACGAGGATTTCGCGCGCCATCACGGCGAGTGGGTCGAGCCGCTGTCGGTCAATTATCGCGGCTACGACGTCTTTGAACTGCCGCCCAACGGCCAGGGCGCCGCGGTGCTGCAGATGCTGCAGCTCCTCAAGGGCTTCGACCTCAAGAAGATGGGCGCGGGTTCCGCGGATGCTTTGACGGCGATGCTCGAGGCCAAGCGGCTGGCCTACGAAGACCTCGCCAAGTGGTACGCCGATCCCGCTTTCGTGCATGCGCCGATGAAGGGGCTGTTGTCGGACGCCTATGCCGGCGAGCGCCGCAAGCTGATCGATCTCTCCCATGCCAATCCGAATGTCGGCCCCGGCGATCCGCGCCTGCATGACGGCGACACCATCTATCTCACCGCCGCCGACAAGGACGGCATGATGGTCTCGCTGATCCAGTCGAATTATCGCGGCATGGGATCGGGGCTGGTGGCGGACGGATTGGGCTTCATGTTCCAGGACCGCGGCGAGCTCTATTCGCTCAGAGACGGCGACGCGAACGTCTATGCGCCGGGGAAGCGGCCGTTCCACACCATCATCCCGGCCTTCGTGATGAAGGACGGCAAGCCGTTCATGAGCTTCGGCTTGATGGGCGGCGACATGCAGCCGCAAGGCCATGTCCAGGTGCTGACCGACATCATCGATTTCGGCATGAACGTGCAGGAGGCGGGCGACGCCGCGCGCTGGCGGCACTTTGGCGGCGCCGAGCCCACGGGCGAGCCCTCGACCGGTATCGGCACCGTCGAGATGGAGAGCGGCTTCGATCCGGCGGTGAAGGAAGAGCTGGCGCGCCGCGGCTACAAAATCGTCCCCGGCACCGGCGGCTTCGGCGGCTACCAGGCCATTATGCGCGCCCCCAACGGCATCTATTGGGGCGCAAGCGAAATGCGCAAGGACGGCGAGGTGATCGGGTATTAGCGCCTGTCATCCCCGGCGAGCATCGGCGCGAAAGCGCCGGTGCGAGGTCAAGGGGACCCAGGCGGCAAGACCGGCCTCGCTCTTCCCGCCTGGGTCCCCTTCCCGTCGCCTTGCTATCGCAATGCTCGGCCGGGGATGACAGCTCAGCTTCTATTTGCGCTTGGCGCGAAAGCTGACGGGGACTTTCTTCTTCACCGTCTTATGCGCGTTGAACTTGACCTTTTTGCCCGCCGCCGTCTTGAAGCCGACCTTGACCGGAACTTTCACTGGCTTTTTCGCCTTGAATCGAACGTTGCGAGTCTTACTCTTCTTGCCAAGAAAAGCGGCGGCCAACGTCGCTCCGGCCGCTATCAAAACGGGCGCCACCATGATTCCCCCAAATCAAATGCTTTTTTGCAGTCAAAAGAATGGCGTTCGCAACCTGAACGGTAAATGAACAGATCTCGCGTTCGTACTGCTCAGCCAAACACCCGCGCGAAGATCGTGTCGACGTGCTTGAGGTGGTAGTCGAGGTCGAACAGCGACTCCAATTCTTTCGCCGGCAGGGCCTTGGTCACTTCGGGATCGGCCTTGAGCAGATCGAGCAGAGCGCCCTCGCCGTTCCAGGTGCGCATCGCGTGCTTCTGGACCAGGCGGTAGGCGTCCTCGCGCCCGACGCCCCTCTGCGTCAGCGCCAGCAGCACGCGCTGGCTGTGCACCAGGCCCAGGGTACGCTCGAGATTCTCGCCCATGCGCTTGGGATAGACGACGAGCTTCTCCACCACGCCGGCCATGCGCATCAGCGCGAAGTCCAGCGTGATCGTCGCGTCGGGCCCGATATAGCGCTCGACGGAGGAGTGCGAGATGTCGCGCTCATGCCAAAGCGCCACGTCCTCGAGCGCGGGCATCGCGTAGGCGCGCACCATGCGCGCGAGCCCGGTGACGTTTTCGGTCAGCACCGGATTGCGCTTGTGCGGCATCGCGGAGGAGCCCTTCTGGCCCTCGGAGAAGAACTCTTCCGCCTCCAGCACTTCGGTGCGCTGCAGATGGCGGATCTCGGTCGCCAGCCGCTCGAGCGAGCTCGCCACCACCGCCAGCGCCGCGAAATACGCCGCATGACGGTCGCGCGGGATGATCTGGGTCGAGACCGGCTCGACCCTGAGCCCGAGCTTTGCGGCGACATGGGCTTCGACCCGCGGATCGATGTTGGCGAAGCTGCCGATGGCGCCGGAGATGGCGCAGGTCGCGATCTCGTCGCGCGCCGCGAGCAATCGCACGCGTGCGCGCTGGAACTCGGCATGAAATCCCGCGAGCTTGATGCCGAAGGTGGTCGGCTCGGCGTGGATGCCGTGGCTGCGGCCGATGGTGGGCGTCAGCTTGTGTTCGAAGGCACGTCTCTTCAGCGCCGCCAGCAGCGCATCGACATCGGCGATGAGGATGTCGGCGGCGCGCTTGAGCTGCACCGACAGGCAGGTATCGAGCACGTCGGACGAGGTCATGCCCTGATGCACGAAACGCGCATCCGGGCCCACGAATTCCGCGAGATGCGTCAGGAACGCGATGACGTCGTGCTTGACCTCGCGCTCGATGGCATCGATGGCATCGACGTCGAATTTCGCTGCGCTGCCCTTTTCCCAGATCGTTTGCGCGGCGGACTTCGGGATCACGCCCAATCCGGCCAGCGCGTCGGCGGCATGTGCCTCGATCTCGAACCAGATGCGGAACCTGGTCTCGGGCGACCAGATCGCCGTCATCTCGGGGCGCGCGTAACGAGGAATCACGGAAAGCCTTGACCGTGGAAAGTCGCGGGTTCTTCTAGCCCCGCGCCCTGCCGGGAACAAGCAGTCACGCCGCCGGTTTGAGCGTTGCCGCCTCGACCAGCGCCTTGGTGGCCGCTTCCCGCGGCGCGGCGAGAAGCGTCGCGATCGGCCCGCGCTCGACCAGGCGGCCCTTGTCGAACACCAAGGCGTCGTCGCAAAGCGCCGCGGCAACCGAAAAATCGCTGGTCAGGACCAGGAACCCGGCCTGGCTTTCGACGCGGAATTCGCCGAGCAGGTCGCGGATCGTGGACTGCGCCGGCGCGTCCAGCGCGCGCAGCGGCTCGTCGACCACGACCAGCAGCGGCGCCGCCACGATGGCGCGCGCGATCTGCAGCCGCCGCCGGTCGAAAGGCGACAGGCTCGAGACGGCCTGGCGTCCGTCATGCGAGGCTAACCCTACGCGCTTCAGCGCGTTGTCGCGATAGTCCGAGGCGAGCTCGCGCGACAGGTTCAAATGCGCGCGCAAAGGCTCGTCGACCGTATCCCACAAGCTCATCCGCGGATCGAGCGCGCCGTCGCGGCTGGTCACGAACGCAACGCGGCGGCGCAACCGCAGCGCCATGGTCTCCGACAGCAAATTGAGGTCGACCGCGTCGAAGACGACGCGCCCCGGCCGCCGCTCCAGGCCCAGCACGGCGTCGAGCAGCCGGCGGCGCCCCGAGCCTGGTTCGCCGACCAGACCCATCGCGGCGCCGCGGCGCAGTTCGAATCCGATGGCGTCGCGCCGGCGATGCGCCGCGTCCAGCATCAGGTTCTGCACCTGCAACAACGGCTCGCCGCGCGATGCGGCCCGCGGCGGGCGCGCGAGATCGGCCGGCAGCGCCTTGAAGATGCTTTTGGTGTAAGGATGGGTCTGGCCGCCGATCAGATGCGCGGCACTGCCTTCCTCCACCACCTGCCCGCGGCGCAGGACGATCGTGCGCGCCATCAGCCGCACGACCGGATGCGGCTCGCGCGCGCAGTACACGATGGCGAAGCCCTGGCGAGTCTGTTCCTCGAGCAGCGCGCGGGTGACGCGGTTGGCAGCGAGCGGCGACAGGTCGGCCATGGGATGATCGCAAAGCAAAAGCTCCGGTGTCGCCGCTGCGGCCGCCGCGAGCAACCCGAACGCGACGGCGGCGGGCTCGAGCCGCGCGACAGGCGCCTGGATCGTTTCCAGCGATGGCGCTGCATCGAAGCGTGCGAGCGCGCCGCGCAACTCCTCCAGCGCCGCGGGTTTCGGACAGGAGAGCTTGCGCGCCAGCACCCGGCTCAGCTGTTCGGCGGCACTCATGCGCGGATCGAGCGCATTGCCCGTGGCGGAAGGCAGATACGCCGTGCGCAGGGCCGGTTTGGTCCGCCGCGCCACAGGCTGAAACTCGCCGTCGCCGACGCGGAGCCTGCCGACTGCTTCCTCGTCTCGTTCGAAAAAACCGCCCAGCGTCCGCAGCACCGCGTCCTTGCCGCTGCCGGCCTCGCCCAAAAGGACGACGGTCTCGCCGGCATGCAACAGGAGCGAGAACGGCTCGAGTTCCACCTTGCCGCCGCGTGTGACGCGCAGGTCCTTGAGTTCGAGCAGCACACGAGGTTCGCTCACGGCCGCTCGCCTTCGTCGAGGCCGGCGGCGAGCCGCGCGAGCAGGATCAGAAGCATCAGCGCCAGCGCCGGAAACGCGGCCGTCCACCAGGCGGTGAAATAGCTGCTCCTGGCGGCGGCGATCATCAATCCGAGATCGCGATGCGGCGGCGTGTCGCCGAAACCCAGGAAGCTCAACGTCGAGAGAATGATCGCGACCGCCGCCAGCGCGCGCGCGATCGTGGGCAGCAGCGCGTCGCGGAATTCGTAGGTGAGATCGCGATTGAGCAGCGCCGATCCCGAGATGCCTGTGGCGCGGGCATGGGCGGCGTGGCCGGCCAGGCTTTCGCGCCGGGCGCGCTCGAAGGTGCGCAGGAAAGCCAGCGGCGCTGCCGCAAGTCCGGCGGCGACGGCGCAGAGTCCGCGCGAGGAGAGCGCGACGAGCAGCAGCGCGAGCAGCAGCGGCGGAATGGCGGCAAAGCTTGCGACCGCCCAATGCAGGAGCGCGGCCAGATAGCGCGGCAGCCGCGCGCCGATGAAGCCCATCAACGCACCCGCCACCAACGCGATGAGGGCTGCTTCGGCCGCCTGGGTGGCGCTGAGGCTCATGCCGTAGATCGTTTCGCTCAGCACGTCGCGGCCCAGCAGATCGGTGCCGAAAGGAAACGGTGCCGACGGCGCCAGCAGCGGCGGTCCGACGCGCTCGCTGCCGGCCGGCCAGCGCGCCAGGAACTCGCTCAGCATCACGGCCACGGCGACAAGGCCCAGGCCCGACCAGCCGGCGACGACGAGAACTCGGCGCCAGGTGTTCATGGCTCAGTTCCCGCAACGAGCCGGCAGCAGAGCCGGCCGACGAAGCCCGCGGTCAAAGTCGCCGCGGCAAAGACGAAGACGATCGGCGCCGCCATGTTCCAGTCCTGCAGCGCCAGCGAATGCACGAACAGATCGGCGATGCCATGCTGGCCGAACACCCATTCGGAGACCACCGCCGCGGACAGCAAGGTGAGCATGATCTCGCCCAATGCCCGCAGCAGGCTCGCAAAGATCTGCGGCACGACATGCACGCGCTCGATCTCGAGCGCCGGCAAGCCCAGCCGCCTCAGGCCGGCACGAAAGGGCGCGTCGTGATAGCTCGCTGCCGCCGAGCGCATCGTCGCCTGGATCGCGGCCGCGCCCGCCAAGCCAACGGTGAGCGCCGGAAGCAGCAGCGGTCCCCATTCCCCTTGCACCGCAAAGCCCAGCCGGCGCGCGGCAAAGGCCAGCGCCAGACCGGCACAGAACACCGGGGCGGAAGAGACGGTCTGAACCAGCGGCGCCGTCGCCCGCCGCAAGCGCCCCGTGCCCAGCAGAAGACCGAGAGGAACGCCCAGCAGGGCCGCGATCAGCGAACCCAGCAGCACGATCCTGAGCGTGACAGGGCCGCGCACCGCGATCTCGGCGGCCGCTTCGGCGCCGGTCAGTGCGCTGGTCCCGAAGTCGAGGCGCAAAAAAGCAAGAACGTGCCGGCCCAGCGCCAGGTCGAACCTCTGCCCACGGCGCGCCATCGCCGCCACGGCGACCGCGATGGCCAGCGCGCCCAGAAGCGCGAGTGCCCAGCGACCGCTCTCCTTCAGCAGAAAGCGCAACATCGACTCAGAACCTGCCACCCCGCGGCGACTATAGGGCGGCGGCGGCGCGCGGCGCTACATCTTCATGTCGTCGGGTCCGGCCGCCCCTTCCGGCTCGCACTTGCCGCCCTTCCTGCAGATCTGGATCTTCTCCATCATGCCCTGGTCCTCGTGGTTGAGGATGTGGCAGTGGAGCACGAAGACCCCGTCGAAGCGGGCATAGTGGGTGCGGATGTATACGCGATAGTTCGGCTTGACGAAGATCGTGTCGCGCCACTGATGCCTGAGGCCGGCATATTGGAAGTCGTTCTTCGACGGCTCGCCTTGGCCGCTGACGTCGTTGCAGGGGTCCTGCATCGAGTCGCAGATCTTCACGATCTGGAACGGATTGACGTGGACGTGATAGGGATGGCCGCCGCTGGCCGACGACAGGATCCATTGATCGGTCGTGTCGAGCCACAGCGTCCGCACGATTTTGCCGTTGTAGGGAATGGCGTCGCTGCCGTTGAGGTTCTTTCCGATCGCGAACGTGCCGTTGGGCATGTTGAAGGCAAGCGTCTGCTCGCCGACATTGGCCTCGTCCACCAGGCTGGGGTGCGGCACGAAGGCCGTCAAAAGCATGCCGTCGCGCGCGTTCAGATCGAACACCACACGATTGCGCACCGCGGGCGGCATCGGCGCCGCCGCGGCGACCAGCCTGTTGCGCACATGTTCGGCCTGCTTGCCCGGCGCGATGTTCTCGCCGGGGCCCACGACCGCGATGCCCAGGAGCTGGCGGCTTTCGGGCTGCTGCGAGATGGATTCGCCGGCCGGCGCCGCGGTGTCGATGATGCAATAGCGGCCGGGATGCGGGAAGGCGACGAGCACGTCCTCGCGGTAGCCCGGCTGCAGGATCGTCGGACGGTCGCCCGCCCGCTCGTCGATCTTCGAGCGGGTCAGGCCGTCCGAGGCGTAGTCGAACTGGTGCACCACTTCGCCGGTGCAGTTCTGCGCCACCCAGTCGCCGGCTTGCGCCGCGCTCAATCCCTCCGGCGAGGCCGCATTGGGTTTCTCCTCGCGCATGAAGAAGTTGATCGTATTGCCGATGCCGGCATCGATCAGCCGCCAGCGTTCCAGGCGCCCGGCAGCGACATCGTGCACGTCCGGCATGACCTGGCCGTTGATGCTGGTGAAGCGTCCCGAGCCCGACCAGGCGCCGGGACCGATCTGCTTGTAATCGTAGAGCTGGCCGACCTGGCCCGGCTGGCAGGTATAGGAGAAGTTCGTGCCGTCCCGGCAGCCATAGGAGATCTGCTGAAACAGCATGATGCGTTCCTTGAGATCGTGCACGCCGGCGAACAGGGTGTCGATGTCTCCGGTCTTTTCGATGACGCCGTGAGCGTCAACCTGGGGCAAGCGATTGCCGCGGATGATGATCGCCCCTTCAAGACCGCTCGCGAGCTGGATCGCGGTCGAGCCGTGGACGTGAGGGTGATACCAGAAGGTGCCCGCGGGATGTTCCGGCGGAACGTCGAACTCGAATTTAAACGGCGGTGCGTCGGTGTCGAAGGTGAGCAGCACGTTGTCGGAATTCCCGCTAGGGCTCACCCAAAACCCATGGGTATGGAAATTGGTGATGTCGAAGCATTTGGGCACGTTGTGATTGTCGGGCTTGCATCCCGCCGGGCCCGGCAGCCGGTTGGTCAGGGTGAGTGCGATTTTCTCGCCGGGCCTCGTCTCGATCGTCGGGCCGATGGGACGCAGACCGGGCGGTGCCGCGCTCGTGACGTAGTTGCGAAGCAGAACCTGGTCGTCGGTCCTGGTCTTCGGATTGTAGAGCTTGCCTGGCACCATCCGCATGAGGAATTCGTAGGTGCCGCCGATGCGCGCGGCGACGGGCGGATTGGCCAGCACGCGCTCCGAGGATTGCCCGTACGAAGCCGATTCCGCCTGTAGCGCGGCCCAGACGAGGGCGCATAGCGCCGTGGCGTGTCGAAGCTTGATCATCGAGAGTGCCCCCAGGAGCAGCCGCGTCGCGCGGTGCGATTTGTCCCCGCGGCATCTCAACCCAAGTGAAATCTACTTTCAATCGAAATGTTATGAATGCGCCCAGTGTGCGAAATTCACAGCAGTCCCAGCGCCTTGAAGCTGGCGTGTCCCGCGCGCCCGATCACCAGATGGTCGTGAACGGCGATCTTGAGCGGCTTGGCGGCGTCGGCGATCTCGCGGGTGAGCTCGATGTCGGCCCGGCTGGGCGTGGGATCGCCGCTCGGGTGGTTGTGGACCAGGATCATCGCCGATGCGCCGAGCTCCAGCGCGCGGCGCACGATCTCGCGCGGATAGACCGGCGTGTGGTCGATGGTGCCGGTGCTCTGCACTTCGTCGGCGATCAGGACGTTCTTGCGGTCGACGAAGAGGACGCGGAACTCCTCGCGCACGCCGCGCGCCATCGCCGCGGCGCAATAGTCGAGCAGCGCCGCCCAGGACGACAACGCCGGACGTCCGATGAGCCGCGTCTTGGACAGCCGCAGCGCCGCCGCCTCGATGATCTTGAGCTGGATCGCCGTTCCGTCGCCGATGCCCTCGACCTCGAGCAGGCGCTCGCGCGGCGCCGCGATGACGTCGGCGAAGCTGCCGAAGCGCGCCAGCAGCGCCTTGGCAAGCGGCTTCACGTCGCGGCGGGGGATGGCGGCGAACAGCGCGAGCTCGAGCAGCTCATAGTCCGGCATCGTCTCGGCGCCGCCGAGGACGAAGCGTTCGCGCAGGCGCTCGCGATGGCCGAGAAAATGCGGCGGCGGCGCTTCGCCGCGAAATTCGGGCGCCACGTCGGCGGCGCCGGACGGGGATTCCTTCGCGCGGGACTTGGCGGTCATAGGACAAGGCGAGCTGCCACGAGCCACAGCCTAACGTTGCTCCGTCCGAGCGCAAGGGCCCGGTTGCAACTTCAAACGTCGGGGCAGGTCAGGATATCGCGTAAGGCGGTTTGTCGAGGCCTTTGGGCGAAGCGGTGAAGATTTCGGCGCCCGATTCGGTCACGCCCACGGTGTGCTCGAACTGCGCGCTCAATGAGCGGTCGCGCGTGACCGCAGTCCAGCCGTCGGCCAGGACCTTCACGCCATAGCCGCCGAGATTGATCATCGGCTCGATGGTGAAGAACATACCGGGCTTCAAGACGATGCCGTGGCCCGGCTTGCCGTAATGGACGATGTTGGGCAGCGCGTGGAACACCTTGCCGACGCCGTGGCCGCAGAAATCGCGCACAACGGAACAGCGCTCGATGCCTTCCGCGTAGGACTGGATCGCATGGCCGATGTCGCCGGTCGTGGCGCCCGGCTTCACCGCCGCGATGCCGCGCATCATGCAGTCATAGGTGATGTCGACCAGCCGGCGCGCCTTCAGCTTGACGTCGCCCACCAGATACATGCGCGAAGTGTCGCCGTGATAGCCGTCGACGATCACGGTGACGTCGATGTTGACGATGTCGCCGTCGCGCAACGGCTTGTCGCCCGGGATGCCGTGGCAGACGACGTGGTTGATCGAGGTGCAGAGCGTGTGGCGGTAGCCGCGATAGCCCAGACAGGCCGGCACCGCGCCATTCGCGATCACGTGGTCGTAGGCAAGCTTGTCCAGATGCGCGGTGGTGACGCCGGGGGCCACTTCCGGAACCAGCAGATCGAGCACCTCGGCGGCGAGGCGGCCGGCGCGGCGCATGCCGGCGAAATCCTCTGGCCCGTGCAACGCGACGCCGAGATGGGCGCGCCGGGCGGGCTCGAACGTATCGGCCTCGGTAATCAGCGATGTCATTCGCCCGATATAATGCCTGCCGGGGTTTTCGCAAAATCCAGCCGCGGGTCGCTGACGCCGACGCGGTGGCGATAGACCATCTCGCCGCCCTTCCAGCCGCTGAACAGCAGCAGCAGGAAGGCGAGCAGCGACAGCCAGATATAGGCGCTGGAGCCGGCATCGGCGCCCACCCGGTAGCGCAGGATCCAGTCGAGGATGGAGACGAGCGACAGCGCCACATTGGCGCCCAGATGCCACCATGCGGCGCTCAGCCTGCGGATCGCAGCGTCGGAGAGGAAATCGATCAGCCCGAGCGTGCCGGCGGCGGCCGAGGCGACGATGCCCGCGCCGATCAGCCAGAACGCCGCGCGCGCGAAAAACGGATGCTGCGAAGCGTCGTAGCCGATGTCTGCCGCGAAAGCCGCGCTGTAGAACGCGATGACGAAGGGAACCAACATCGGATGCACCGGATGGTCGCCGATACGGACGGTGGAGCGGGGATTTGTGCGCATGATTACTTGAAAAACGTGCCGCGGCGCGGCTTGTTCCGGGAACCCGGCTTCAATCGGCGTGCCGCTTGGGCTAAGACGGCGCCATGAGCGACCAGCCCACCGCCGCGGTCCTGGTGATCGGCGACGAAATCCTTTCCGGCCGCACCCAGGACACCAACACCAATTACATCGCGCGCATGCTTTCGACGCTGGGCATCGACCTCAAGGAGGCGCGCGTCGTCGGCGACGTCGAAGACGAGATCGTCGCGGCGCTGAATGCGCTCAGGACGCGCTACACCTACGTCTTCACCACCGGCGGCATCGGCCCCACCCATGACGACATCACCGCCGACGCAGTGGCCAAGGCCTTCGGCGTCGGCATCGACTACCATCCCGAAGTGCTCGCGATGCTGGGCGCGCGCTACAAGCCTGGCGAGTTCAACGACATGCGCAAGCGCATGGCGCGCATTCCGCTGGGCGCAGAGCTGGTGCGCAACAGCGCCTCGATCGCGCCCGGGATCCACATCGGCAATGTGTATGTGATGGCCGGCGTGCCGGCGATCATGCGGGCGATGATGGAGGACATCATGCCCACGCTGCGCCACGGCCAGCTCGTCCACACGGCCACGGTCGAGGCCCGCATCGCCGAGGGCCGCATCGCCGAGGGTTTGATGAAAATCCAGCAAGATTTTCCGGCATTGTCGCTCGGCTCCTATCCTTATTACCGCGAAGACGGTTTCGGCGTGCAATTGGTGGCGCGCGGCCGCGATGCCGCCGATGTCGAGACGGCGGCCCGTGCGATCGAAGCCATGGTGAAGGACCTGGGCGCGGAGCCCATTCGTATGAATTCTTAATACGCGCGGGCATGACAAGCGGCGCGGGTCTGTGTATGTTCGCTTCCGGGAGAGGGCTGACACGAGCATGGAGGCCCCTCTGGGTTGGGGTATGGCGTCATGAAAATTACCAGCGTGGTCGGCGCGGCGGTTGCGGCCGTGATCGTGGCGGCAGGTGTCGCCTTCGCGGGAAATTTCGCTTCCAGCCATCAGGCGGACTACTTCGCGGCCGGCACGCATCAATTCTATGTCTGGTGCGCCGGCGGTAGCGACTACACCGCCACCGAAAGCGGCAGCTCGGCTCCCGACGCGCAAATGCGCCTATACGAGAAAGCCAAGCAGCAGGGACGCAGCACCTGCTGGCCGCTCTGGCAGGGCCGCGTCTCGGGATAGCGCCCGCTACGGTTCCAGCTTCAATTCCTTCGCTTCCGCATTCAGCGCATCGCGCATGTCGGCGCGGCCGCTCATGGCGCGGCGTGCGTCGGCGAGCGCCTGTTTTGCCCGTGCGGTGTCGCCAAGTACGGCATAGGAGCGCACCAACCGCTGCCAGCCGGCCGGATCGTCGGGCGACTGCTTGAGCCGCGCCGCCAGTCCCGCCACCATCGCGCCGATATCGGGCTTGGCCGCCGACATCGCGCGCAGCCGCGCAAGATTGGCGAGCAGCTGCTGACGGAACGCCGTGTTGGCGGGGAGTTCGTCGGCCAGTCGCTGCCAGTCGGTCTGCGCTTCGGCGAATTGTCCGCGCGAGGCGGCGAGCTGGCCGAGGAAGAACAGCGCCACGCGGTCGCGGCCGTCGAGCGACAGCGCGATGCGGAAAGCCCGTTCGGACTCGTCCGACAGGCGCCCACCCGCGGCGCCGACCAGCGCCAAGCCGTAATCCGAATAAACCGCGGGATCGGCGCTCTTCTGGCTGCGCGACAATTCAATGGCGCGCTCGAAAGCCTTGATTGCGTCGACGCAGTCGTCGCCATCCATGTAGGCGCGGCCGAGCAGGCGCCAGCCGCGCAGATCGTCCGGCGTCCGGCGCAGATGGCCCACCAGCGCCGCGATCGCGCCGTTGCGGTCGTGGACGCGATTGCCTTCCAGCGTCCTCACCGCGAGCTCCGGGCGGCCGAGAACGCCATAGATCGCCAGTCCCGCCGCGACCACGAACAGCGCCAAACCCACCGTCGCAAGCGCGCGCGGACGTCCTTGCGGAAGTCCGAAGGCGGGCCATGCCACGAACAGCGCGGCCAGCAGCGCGAGCACCAGGAAAATCGCGATCGCAAGCACCGTCATGTGCGCGTCACCCGGTGCTTGCCTTTGGACAGCGCCACGATCATGCCGCGCAGGGTCTGGACCTCCTGATAGGTGAGCCGCGCCCGGTGCACGCTGGCACGGATGGCGCGGATCATGGCGCCGCGCTTGTCGGGCGGAAAGAGGAAACCGCTCTCCAGCAGCTCGCGCTCGAGATGCTCGAAGAGCTGGAAAAGTTCGGTGCGCGTTGGCATCCGGTGAACCGGGCCGTGCTCGATGCGCGCGGCGGGCGTCTGGTCGGCGCTCAAAAACCATTCATAGGCGACGAGCAGCACCGCCTGGCCGAGATTGATCGAGGAGAAATCGGACGTGGGAATGGTGACGACCGCGTCGGCGAGCGAGATCTCGTCGTTCTCCAGCCCTGCGCGCTCGTTGCCGAAGACGATGCCGCATGTGGCGCCGCGCGCCGACGCCAGCCGCAGCCGCCGCACCGCCTCCTTGGGCGTCAGCACTTCCTTGGTCACGCCGCGTTCGCGCGCGGTCGTTGCGTAGACCAGGTTGAGATCGCCGATGCCGCTCTTGAGGTCCGCGAAGAGGCGCGCCCCCTCCAGCAGATCGGCCGCGCCCACCGCCATCGCCTGCGCCTTGGAGTTGGGCCAAGCGCCGCGCGGATTGACCAGCCGCAGATCGCGCAAGCCGAAATTCTTCATCGCCCGCGCCGCGGCGCCGATATTCTCGCCGAGCTGGGGATGGGAAAGAACGACGGCGGGGACCGTCATTTACGTGCGTCCCTGGGCCTTCGCGTGTCGCTTTGACGCTGCATCTTGCGCTCGCTATACCCCGCGCCAGCGAAAATTCCGAGGCCCCCATGCAAAAGATCAAAGTCGCCAATCCCGTGGTCGAGCTCGACGGCGACGAGATGACCCGCATCATCTGGGACCTGATCAAGAAGAAGCTGATTCTGCCCTACCTCGACATCGGCCTCGAATATTACGACCTCGGCATCGAGCATCGCGACGCCACCAACGACCAGGTGACGGTGGACGCGGCCCATGCGATCCAGAAGCACGGCGTCGGCGTCAAATGCGCCACCATTACGCCCGACGAGGCGCGGGTGAAGGAATTCGGCCTCAAGGAGATGTGGAAGTCGCCCAACGGCACGATCCGCAACATCCTGGGCGGCGTCATCTTCCGCGAGCCGATCATATGCAAGAACGTGCCGCGGCTCGTGCCGGGCTGGACCAAGCCCATCGTCGTCGGCCGCCATGCCTTCGGCGACCAGTACCGCGCCACCGACTTCCGCTATCCCGGCAAGGGCACGCTCACCGTCAAATTCGTCGGCGCGGACGGCACGGTGATCGAGAAGGAAGTGTTCAAGGCGCCGGGCGCCGGCGTGGCGCTGGCGATGTACAATCTCGACGAATCGATCCGCGATTTCGCGCGCGCCTCGATGAACTACGCGCTGGCGCGCACCTATCCGCTCTACCTCTCGACCAAGAACACGATCCTGAAGGCCTATGACGGCCGCTTCAAGGACATCTTCCAGGACGTCTTCGACGAGGAGTTCGCGGCCAGGTTCAAGGCGGCCGGCATCACCTACGAGCATCGCCTGATCGACGACATGGTCGCCTCGGCGCTGAAGTGGGAGGGCGGCTATGTCTGGGCCTGCAAGAACTACGACGGCGACGTCCAGTCCGACACGGTGGCGCAGGGGTTCGGCTCGCTCGGGCTGATGACCAGCGTGCTGACCACGCCGGACGGCAAGATCGTCGAGGCGGAAGCCGCGCATGGCACGGTGACGCGGCACTATCGCGAGCATCAGAAAGGCAAGGCGACCTCGACCAATTCCATCGCCTCGATCTTCGCCTGGACGCGCGGTCTCGCCCATCGCGCCAAGCTCGACGGAAATGCCGCGCTCGACACATTCGCGCACACGCTCGAGAAAGTCTGCGTCGACACGGTGGAGAGCGGGTTCATGACCAAGGACCTGGCGCTGCTCGTCGGCCCCGAGCAGAAATGGCTCACCACCGAAGGCTTCCTCGACAAGGTGGACGAGAATCTGAAGAAGGCGATGACATAGCGATGCATGCACGTCTCTCGATCCTTGCGACCGCGGCGCTTCTTTTCTTCGCGGGCGTGCCGGCCCACGCCGCGTGGGAGTTGGAGAAGGAAGGGACGACCTGCTTTTCTACGGGTCCAAGCGACGGCGAGGCCACAATCTCCGTGGTGGCTTTCGGGCCGCAGACCTTTCTGCTTATCACTGCCAACAGCTTCCCGCAGGAGCGCCGCACCTATCCCATTGCGCTCAGCTTCGACGATGGCGCGGCGCGGTCCGTCAACGCGGAAGGGCACGATAGGAGCTACGGAGTTCCTCTGGCACCATGGCTCTACGATGCGCTACATGACAGCGCTCGACTGGAGGTTTCGACCGGCCGAAACCGCTACGACTTCGCGCTTGCGGGAATCGTCAAGGCGATCGACGACATACTCGCTTGCTCGGGGTTCGGCAGCTATTCCGCCGTAAGCGCCCATGTTCCGCAGCCGATTGCCGGAACTGCTTGGACCATTCTGGATCCTATCGTGGGCACCAACGATTGCGCAGTGCGTCGCAACGGAGACGCTATCGACACCACGCTCGGCCTCAATAAATCTGGCAACGTCGTGCTCTCCGGCGGGCGCTCGGACTGGGCGATGCCGGCGGCCACCGTGGAGGCAACGCTCGGCATCGGGGATGCGGCGCCCGTAGAGATCAAGGCGGGCGTGTTCACCAATATAGTCATCGTCACCTTGGATAAGGATCAGATCGAAGCGCTCAGAAGCGCCAAGTCGCTCAAATGGACGTTCACCTGGGGCCTTTTCGCCGCAGACGTTACCGACGCCGACAAGGCGCTCGACGCGCTGCGCGCGTGCCAGGAGAAACGGCACAAGACGCCATGATGTCCGTCCGGCCTCTCGCTGCAGCCGACAGGGAGGCGTGGCTTCCGCTGTGGGCGGGTTATCTCGCATTCTACGAGGCGACGGTGTCGGACGACGTCACCGAGACGACTTTCGCGAGGCTGACCGGAAACGACCCGAAGATGTTCGCACTCGCGGCCGAGCGCAATGGCCGCGTCATCGGCATCGCGCAATGCGTCGTACACGATTCGACTTGGTCGCAAGCGCCGTATGTCTATCTAAGCGACCTGTTCGTTGCACCCGAGGCTCGCGGCAGCGGCGCCGGATGCGCTCTGATCGAAGCCGTCTACGATCGCGCCGATCGCATGGGCGCCGCGCGCGTCTACTGGCTGACGCATCACACCAACGCGACCGCACGCAAGCTCTATGATGCCGTTGCGACAAACGACGGCTTCATCGAGTACAGGCGATGACCGTTCGCACCGCGCGCTGCTGCTGCGGCGATTGTTCGATCACGGTCGAAGGCGAGCCGAGCCTGAATGCGCTCTGCCACTGCACGAGTTGCAGGCGGCGCACGGGATCGGCGTTCGGCTGGTCGGCTTATTTCCCGGACGAGAGGGTCTTGGCCAAGAGCGGCCACCTGGAAGTTTATGCCAAGGAGGGCGACGGCGGGTACCGGCGCTTTTTCTGCGCGCGCTGCGGCACCACGCTCCATTGGAAGTCCTTCGGCTTCCTGCCCGATCAGACCGGCGTCGCGGGCGGATGCTTCGTCGACGATAAGCTGCCCGAGCCCAATCTGTCGGCGCAGGACAGGGATCGTTGCGCCTGGCTCAGCCTGCCTTCGGCCTGGCTTCGGACGTAGCGCGCTTCAGCCGCGCGCCACCATGCCCATCAAGGCCAGCGCATTGCCGTCGGGATCGAAGAATTCGCGCAAACGCAGTTCGTGCGTCTCCGTGCGCTGGACGATCTGCGCCGCGCCGGTGAACGTCACGCCGCGCCGCTCCAGCGCCTCGCCCAGCCGGTCGATGTCGGGGGCGTTGAAATAGAGGATGGCACCGCCGATCGGCGTGCCCGGCTTGACGTTGCTGCCCACCATCAGCCGCAAACCTTCGAGCTGGAAAAACAGCATGCCGGCGGCCTCGAACAGCAGCGGCAGGCCCAAGACGTCGCGGTAGAAGGCGCGCGCACGATCGAGATCGCTGCAGACGAGGCCCACCTGGACCAGGTTCCGCCCCGCCAGGGACAATGTTTCGCTCATCGCAAGCCCTGCCTTTCGCCGGCGGCTCCGGACCGCTATATTAGGGAGCCGCATTGTTAGGTTACCTAACAATCACGCCAGCGCGAAGGCTTGTCAAGTGCCGCACAGCGTTCCTTCCGTCGAAGCCACGGCCGACCGGCTGCACAGCGCGGCGATCCATCTGCTGCGTCATGTGCGCAAGGAAGACGCGCAATCGGGCATCTCCGGCGCGCAGCTCAGCGCACTTTCGGTGCTGGTCTTCGCGGGGCCGCAGACGCTCGGCGCCCTGGCCCGCGCCGAGCAGGTGACGCCGCCCACCATGTCGCAGCTCGTCAATGCGCTGGAGAAGCAGGGGCTGGCGCGGCGCAAGGACCGCGACCGCCGCTCCATCCTGGTTTCGGCGACGGCGGAGGGGCGCAGGCTGCTGCAGGCCGGTCGCCGCCGCAGGCTCAAGCGCCTCGCCAGAGCGCTGGCGGCGCTCGCGCCCGAGAAGCTCGCGCTGCTCGGCGAGGCGGCCGACCTCCTGCTGCGGGCGACGGCCGCCGCCGAGACCGAACAAGCCGGGGATGACAATCGCCGCCGATGAAGGATAAAACCAGTCCCATGAAGGGCTTAAACGAGATCAGGCGAGGCTTCCTCGAATTCTTCGCGGCGCGCGGCCACGAGGTCGTGCCGTCATCGGGGCTGGTGCCGAGGAACGATCCGACGCTGCTTTTCACCAATGCCGGCATGGTGCAGTTCAAGAACGTCTTCACCGGCGCCGAGAAGCGGCCTTATGCGCGCGCGGCTTCGAGCCAGAAATGCGTGCGCGCCGGCGGCAAGCACAACGATCTCGACAATGTCGGCTACACCGCGCGGCATCACACCTTCTTCGAGATGCTGGGCAACTTCTCCTTCGGCGATTATTTCAAGGCAGACGCGATCGAGTTCGCCTGGGATCTGATCACCCGGGAGTTCGCGATCCCGAAGGAACGCCTCACGGCGACCGTTTTCGCTGAGGACGACGAGGCGTTCGGCCTGTGGAAGAAGATCGCGGGACTTCACGAAAGCCGCATCATCCGCATTCCGACGAGCGCGAATTTCTGGTCGATGGGCGACACCGGTCCCTGCGGCCCGTGCTCGGAGATCTTCTTCGACCACGGCGCGCACATTCCGGGCGGCCCGCCGGGCAGTCCCGACGAGGATGGCGATCGCTTCGTCGAGATCTGGAATCTCGTCTTCATGCAGTACGAACAGGTCGACAAAGAGACGCGCCTGGACCTGCCCAAGCCCTCGATCGACACCGGCATGGGTCTGGAGCGCATCGCGGCGGTGCTCCAGGGCGTGCACGACAATTACGACATCGACCTGTTCCGCCGCCTGATCGCGATCTCGGCCGAGATGTCGGGCGCGCCCGCGACGGGCGACGCAAAGTTCAGCCACCGCGTGATCGCCGATCACCTGCGTTCGACGTCGTTCCTGATCGCCGACGGCGTGCTGCCCTCGAACGAAGGCCGCGGCTATGTGCTTCGCCGCATCATGCGCCGCGCCATGCGGCACGCCCATCTTCTGGGCGCCGGCGATCCCTTGATGTACCGGCTGGTGCCGACCCTGGTGGCGGAGATGGGCGAGGCCTATCCCGAGCTCAAGCGCGCCGAGTCACTGATCGTCGAGACCTTGAAGCTCGAGGAGGAGCGCTTCCGAATCACCTTGGCGCGCGGGTTGAAGCTGCTCGACGAAGCGACCGGCGATCTTCGTACCGGAGCCGAGCTGGCCGGCGATGTCGCCTTCAGGCTCTACGACACTTATGGGTTCCCGCTGGATCTGACCGAAGATGCGCTCAAGCTGCGCGGCATCGGCGTCGACAAGGTGGGTTTCGATGCGGCGATGCAGAAGCAGCGCGAGGACGCGCGCAAGGCCTGGACCGGTTCGGGCGAAGCGGCGACGGACGCGCAATGGTTCGAGATTCGCGAGGAATTCGGGCCGACGGAGTTCCTGGGCTACGACAGCGAGAAGGCGGAGGCGCAGATCCTTGCCATGCTCAAGGACGGCAAGCGCGTGGCGCGGGCGCGGGCGGGCGAGACCGTTTCCGTCCTCACCAACCAGACGCCGTTCTACGCCGAATCCGGCGGCCAGATCGGCGACCAGGGCCGCATCGTTTCCGCCGCCGGCAGCGGCAAGGTGATCGACACCGAGAAGCGTCTTGGCGCGCTGCATGTCCATGTCGTCGAGGTGAGCAAGGGAGAATTTGCCGTGGGCGACGCGGTCGAACTCGAGATCGATGCCGAGCGCCGCCGCGCCACGCGCGCCAATCATTCCGCCACCCATCTTTTGCACGCGGCGCTGAAGCGCGTGCTCGGCCCGCATGTCAGTCAGAAGGGCTCGCTGGTGGCGCCCGACCGGCTGCGCTTCGACTTCAGCCATCCCAAGCCGGTGAGCCTGGACGAACTCACGCGCATCGAGGACCTGGTCAACGCGGCGATCCGCCAGAACGGCGAGGTGGCGACGCGGCTGATGGCGACCGACGATGCGATCAAGGCGGGCGCGGAGGCCCTGTTCGGCGAGAAATACGGCGATGAAGTGCGCGTGCTCACCATGGGCGAAGAGTCCGGCAAAGCGTTCTCGGTGGAATTGTGCGGCGGCACCCATGTGCGCAGGCTGGGCGACATCGCGCTGTTCACGATCCTCTCCGAAAGCGCCGTGGCGGCGGGCGTGCGCCGCATCGAGGCGCTGACCTCGGAAGCGGCGCGGCGTTATCTTTCCGCGCAGGCGGAGATCGCGCGCGAAGCGGCGGCGGCCCTCAAGACCAGCGCGGCCGAACTGCCGCAGCGCGTGGCGCAGCTTTCCGAAGAGCGCCGCAGGCTCGAGCGCGAGCTCGCCGAGCTGCGCAAGCAGCTCGCCCTTGCCGGCCCACAGCGCGCTGAGGGTGGGCAGGAGACAAAGACGATCGCCGGCATCAAGACGCTGCTCAGGCTGGTCGAAGGCCTCTCGCCCAAGGATCTCAAGAGCCTGGCCGACGACGCCAAGGCCAAGCTCGGATCGGGCGTCGTGGCCTTCGCTGCCGTGGCGGAGGGACGCGCTTCGCTGGTCGTGGGCGTGACCGACGATCTCGCCGGGCGCATCAGCGCGGTCGACCTGGTGCGGCTGGGCGCGGAAGCGCTGGGCGGCAAGGGCGGCGGCGGGCGCGCCGACATGGCCCAGGCCGGCGGTCCGGACGGCAGCAAGGCGCAGGCCGCGCTCGATGCCATCGCGCATCGCCTGGGCGAGCTCAAGCAGATCGCATGACGACAGCCGCCGCCGCGCTCGCCACCCGCCCGCCGACGGCGCGCCATCGCAGCTATGTCCTGCTCGAAGGCGGCCAGGCCGGCGGCGCGCTGGGGCGCATGATCGAGGTCGTCCTGGTGACGCTGATCGTCGCCAATGTCTTCGCCTACATCCTGCAGAGTATCCCCAGCGTCGATGCGCGCTATGCCGATTTCTTCGGCTGGCTGGAGGCGGTCTCCGTCGTGGCGTTCACCATCGAGTACCTGGCGAGGTTGTGGACCGCGCCCGAGGATCCGACCGTCAAAGGCGGGCGTTTCGCCGGCCGCATCCGCTTCGGGCTGCGGCCGATGATGCTGATCGATCTGTTGAGCTTCGCGCCGGCCTATATCGCGCTGTTCATTCCTTTCGTCGATCTCAGAGTCCTGCGGCTGATCCGCTTGCTGCGCCTGCTCAAGATCGCGCGCTATTCGCCGGCGCTGTCCACCCTGATGCAGGTGCTGGCCGAGGAGCGCCGCGCGCTCTACGGCACCGTCCTGCTGCTGCTCTGCGCCATGGTGTTCGCGGCTGCCGCCATGCATGTGATCGAGGGCAGTACGCCGGGTGCCAACGAATCCTTCAAGACCATGCCGGGTGCGATGTATTGGGCGATCACCACGCTGACGACCGTGGGCTATGGCGACGTCGTGCCGACGACGGGGGTCGGCCGGTTCATCGCCGGGCTGACGATGATCGTGGGGCTGGGGCTGTTCGCGCTGCCCGTCGGCATCGTCGCCACCGGCTTCGTCAACTCGATCCATCGCCGCGACTTCGTCGTCACCTTCGGCATGCTCTCGCGCGTGCCGCTGTTCCGCGGCATCGATGCGCAGATCATCGGCGAGATGATGGTGATGCTGCGCGCGCGCGCGGTGACAGCGGGTACCGTGATCTCGGCGGCGGGCGCACGTGCCGACGCGATGTATTTCGTCATCTCCGGCGAGGTCGAAGCGACCCTGCAGAACCGCAAGATCCGCTTCCGCAGCGGCGATTTCTTCGGCGAGCTGGCTCTCCTCGAACAGACCATGCGCGCGGCCACCGTGGTGGCGACGGAGCCGTCGCGGATCCTCACCCTCTCGGTCGACGACTTCAACCATCTGCTCAGCAAGCATCCCGGCCTGGAGCGGCGCATCCACCGCATGGCCGCGGCGCGCGCCGAGGACATCGCCCAGGCCGGCGCGATTTCGGAATCCGAGATCAAGGCCGCGCGCCGCATGCGCCGCCGCGCCGAGCGCGCGCCCGAAGCCGAGAGCCTGGCCGAGGAATAACCGCAAGACGGCCGCGCAAAGAGCGAAGGGGCGCCTTTTCAGGCGCCCCCTCTGGAGCCGTTCCCCATGCCAACAGGGAAAGGCAACCCGTTCGCGCGTCCCGGCCCCTTAGGGCCTCAGTCGTCCCCCGCGGCCGGCGAATCGTCGCCGCCGCCGAAGGCCAGCGACGAGCCGAGGACGCCGGCATTCTGGCGGACCTGCGCTTCGATCTTGTCCGCGACGTCGGAATTGGCGGCGAGGAAATTCTTGGCCGCCTCGCGTCCCTGGCCGATGCGCGTGCCGTCATAGGAGTACCAGGAGCCCGATTTCTCGACGATGCCGGCCTTGACGCCGAGATCGACGAGCTCGCCCACCTTGGAGACGCCAGAGCCGTACATGATGTCGAACTCGACCTGCTTGAAGGGGGGCGCGACCTTGTTCTTGACCACCTTCACCCGCGTCTGGTTGCCGACCACCTCGTCGCGGTCCTTGATCGAACCGATGCGGCGGATGTCGAGGCGGATCGAGGAATAGAATTTGAGCGCATTGCCGCCGGTCGTCGTCTCCGGGCTGCCGAACATGATGCCGATCTTCATGCGGATCTGGTTGATGAAGACGACGATGGTGTTCGACTTGGAGATCGAGCCGGTGAGCTTTCGCAGCGCCTGGCTCATCAGCCGCGCCTGCAGGCCCGGCAGCGAGTCGCCCATCTCGCCTTCGAGCTCGGCCTTGGGCGTCAGCGCCGCCACCGAATCGATGACAATGATGTCGATCCCGCCGGAGCGCACCAGCGTATCGGTGATCTCCAGCGCCTGCTCGCCGGTATCGGGCTGGGAGATCAGCAATTCATCGACATCGACGCCCAGTTTCCTGGCATAGCCGGGATCGAGCGCGTGCTCGGCGTCGATATAGGCGGCGATGCCGCCCTTCTTCTGCGCCTCGGCCACGGCATGGAGCGCCAAGGTCGTCTTGCCCGACGATTCGGGACCGTAGATCTCGATCACCCGGCCGCGCGGCAAGCCGCCGATGCCGAGCGCGATGTCGAGGCCGAGCGAGCCGGTCGAGACGGTGTCCGCCTCCACCCCGAGATCGCGCGCGCCTAGCTTCATCACCGAGCCCTTGCCGAAGGCGCGGTCGATCTGACTGAGCGCCGCCTCGAGCGCGCGTTTGCGATCGTTCGCCTCTTCCTTGCCCACCACCCGCAATGCCGCCTGAGCCATGATGTCCGCCTCCTTATTCCACAGCGTCCCCCGCTTCCGAAAGCGAAATCAGGGCACCGGGAGGCGAACTTCGTACATATTTTGTTCTCGTTGACAAGCGTTTCGTTAAACCATTGAATTGGTGTGATTATTTATGTTTGTTCCGCAATGGTTCCGGACCGATTTGAATGGCGCCGCTCGCCCGCATCACCGAAGTTGCCTTCACCAAGAACGAGGGGCGGTTCCTGCTCGAATGGATCGCCTATCACCGCCTGATCGGGGTGCGCGACTTTCTGATCTACACCAATGACTGTGACGACGAGTCGCCCGCGCTGCTGGAACGGCTCGAGGAGCTGGGCCTTGTGGCGCATCGGATCAATCCGACCGAGCCCGGCAAGATCATCCAGAAGACCGCGCTCGACGATGCCCTGCACCACCCTCTCGTCACCGGCGCCGATTGGGTGCTGCAGATCGATCCCGACGAGTTCCTCTGCATCAAGACGGGCGCGGGCCGGCTCGACGACCTGATCGCGACGGCGCCCGGCGCCGACATCATCGCGGTGCAGATGCGCTTCTTCGGCGACAGCGGCCGCGCCAAGCTGGACGACGGGTTGGTGACCGAACAGCTCACCCGCGCGTCGAGAAAAGACTTCGCCCCGAACGGCATCGTCAAGAGCCTGGCGCGCAACGTCGCGGCGTTCGACAAGATCACCGCCAATCACATGCCCGGCATGCCGGAGAGCGCGCGCGTTCGCATCTTCAACGGCGGCGGCGCCGAAGTGCCCGCGCCCGCGAGCGGCAGCCAGCGCTTCCGCGTCATGCCCGAGGCCTCGCGCAGCATGAAGTTCGCGCAGCTCAATCACTACGCCGTGCGCACCTTCGCCGATTACCGCGCCAAGAAATATCGCGGCACCGCCGCCGACAACGACAAGAAGCTGACGCTTGCCTATTGGAACCAGCGCAACCGCAACGAGGTCGAGGACCTCGCCATCGCGCCGCACATCCCGGCGGTGAAGGCGCTGATGGCGCAATGGCTCGCCGATCCCGTGCTCGCCGCCCGCAACCGGCGCTGCTTCGAGGCCTATGCGGAGATCGTGACGAAGGCCGAAGGCCTGCTGGCGCTTCCGAAGTAAGGCGCGTCCCTCTACGGATGCTGCCGCTCGGCGATCTCGCGATTCCACCAGGAGACGCACGGGATCTTCGACCGATCGCAGCGGGGCGCATATTTGCGCGCCACCGCTGCGATCTCGGCCAGCAACCCCTCTTCGAGGGTAATGGGCTTCAGGCCCATGCCGATGAAGCCGGGAGTTGCGACCTGAAGATCGTTCTCGGCCGCCTCGTTGCGCGGGTTGGGAAGCTGCGCGATCCGGACGCCGGTGAGCCGCGCCACGATCGCCGCAAGGTCCCGCACGCGGCGGGTCTCGGTCATCTGGTTCAGGATCTTCACCCGCTCGCCTTTGGCCGGCGGCTTCTCCAGCGCCAGCTCGATGCAGCGCACCGTGTCCTGCAGATTGATGAAGGCGCGCGTCTGCCCGCCCGTGCCGTGCACCGTGAGCGGATAGCCCAACGCCGCCTGCATCAGGAAACGGTTCAGCACCGTGCCGTAATCGCCGTCATAGTCGAAGCGGTCGATCAGCCTGTCGTCCAGCCGCGTCTCCTCGGTCTCGGTCCCCCAGACGATGCCCTGGTGCAGGTCGGTGATCCGTACACGGTCGTTCTTGTTGTAGAAGAAGAAGAACAGCTGATCCTGCGTCTTGGTCATGTGATAGATCGAGCCCGGATTGGCGGGATAGAGGATCTCCTGCGTGCTCTGGCCAGCGGGCGTATCGACCCTGATCGTCAGATAGCCTTCCGGGATCGCCATCCCCGCCACGCCATAGCCGTAGACGCCCATGGTGCCGAGATGGACGAGATGGATGTCGAGCCCCGTCTCCACGATCGCCGCCAGCACGTCATTGGTGGCGTTCAGATTGTTGTCGACGGTATAGCGCTTGTGCTGGGCGCTCTTCATCGAATAGGGCGCGGCGCGCTGCTCGGCGAAATGGACGATGGCGTCGGGGCGGAAATCGCCCAGCAGCGCGAGCAGCGCCGCAAAGTCCTTGCCGATGGTGATGTCGTGAAAGGCGATGTGGCGTCCGGCGACCTGCTTCCAGGCGGCCAGCCGTTCACTCATCGCGGCGATCGGCGTCAGGGACTGGACGCCGAGCTCGTCATCGATCCGCCGGCGCGACAGATTGTCGACGATGACGATCTCATGCCCCCGGCGCGACAGGTGCAGCGCCGTCGGCCAGCCGCAAAATCCGTCCCCCCCGAGCACGATGATCTTCACGGCGCGCCTTCCTTTTCCCGCCGCCCGCTTGTCGCCTTCAGGGCGCGATCGCGCAAGCCGTCCCCAGTGGCGCAAAAGCGCCGTTTGACAGCGCAAAGTCCATGACTATAGTGCCCGACCTTCCGCGGGCGGCTGTGCCGAATCCGAGGATTTCCGCCATTTTTTCGGACTTCGCATGACCAAACGCGCCTCCGCCAAATACAAGCTCGACCGCCGCATGGGTGAAAGCGTGTGGGGCCGGCCCAAGAGCCCGGTCAACAAGCGCTCCTACGGACCCGGCCAGCACGGCCAGCGCCGCGCCAAGAAGCTTTCCGACTACGGCACCCAGCTTCAGGCCAAGCAGAAGCTCAAGGGCTATTACGGCAACATCACCGAGCGGCAGTTCCGCAAATATTATCACGAGGCCTCGCGCCGCCCGGGCGACACCGGCGAGAACATGATCGGCCTGCTCGAAAGCCGGCTGGACGCGCTCGTCTATCGCGCCAAGTTCGCGCCCACCCCCTTTGCCGCGCGCCAGCTGGTCAGCCATGGCCACGTCAAGGTCAACGGCCGGCGCGTGACCATCGCCAGCTTCCAGGTGAAGGAAGGCGCCAGCGTCGAGCTTTCGCCCAAGGCCCGCGACATGGCGCTGGTGCTGGAAGCCGCCAAGAGCGCCGAGCGCGATACGCCCGATTACGTCGACGCCGATCACAGCAAGATGACGGCCAAGCTGCTGCGGGTGCCCAAGCTCTCCGACGTGCCCTATGCCACGCAGATGCAGCCGCATCTGATCGTCGAGTTCTATTCGCGCTGACGCACGCTCAGCGGCCGGCGCGGTAAGCGCTTGGATACGCCGAGCCGTAAAGGTACCCGTTCGGGCCGATGATCACCCCGGTTTGCGGTCCCGCACCATCGACGCAATCGGTCAGCGCGCAGAAATCGTGCAGCACCGTGAAGCCCGAGCCGTCAAATCGATAGAGAATTCCGGGCCCCTCCGCGTTGGGACCCGAATTCGTCCCGCCGGCCTGCGTCGTGCCGAAGATGCGCCCGCGCCCGTCGATCGCGACACGGCCCAAGGGCGACGCGCCGTCGGTGCAGTTGTCCTGTCCGCAAAATGCATGCAACACGGTTTCGACGGAACTCGCGCCGGCCGGAACGATCTTGTACAGCACGCCGCAAGTCTGGCCCTGGAGTGCGCTGCTCTGGCATTCCAGTCCGCCCCAGATCGTCGTGCCATAGATATTGCCCTGGGCATCGAGCGCAACCGGCCCAAAGGGCAATGCTCCGTCCGCACATAGCGGGGGCCCGCTCGAGCAGAAGCTGTGCAGAACGGTCTCGCTCCAGGTATCGCCCGCACCGGGGCTGACTTCGAACACCGCGCCGTAATTGGCGGCGCCGCCGCTCTCCACGGTCCCGAAAATGTTGCCCGAGCCATCGAGCCAGGGCGTCGTATTCGGAATTGCGCCATCGGTGCAGGCATTACCGCCCTGCTGGCAGAACCCATAGAGCAAGGCGCCGGTCCAGGGCGTGCCCGGGGTGAACTGGACGACGCCTCCGGCGAAACCGGGGGCATCGGTCGAGCCCGAAACGACACCGTAGAGCGGGGAAGCACCGTCCCATGCCAGCCCGCCCGCGGCGCCAGCATAGGTCAAACCCGGCGCCGAGCCGCCGCCATTGGCGCAGACCGGATCTCCGGGCGCGCAAAAGTCGTACAGCGTAGTCAAGGTCCAGACCGTGCGATCGCCATTCGGGGAGAGCTCGAACAGCGTTCCGTTGCCATAGGCGCCCCCGATCGCGGTGGTGCCGTAGAGATTCCCCGATGTGTCGAGAATCAGCGGACTGTGCGGGTTCTCGCCCTGGGGACAATGGTTCTTCAGGCCGTGTTCGCAAAACGTGTAAAGCAGATGCAGATGTGGCCCGGGCGCGATCTCGAAGATGGTGCCGTGGCCATGATAGGCCCCGCGGTCGATGGTGGCGCCATAAATGTTGCCCGCGGCATCGGCCACGAGTTCTCCCGGGCCCTGTCCGAGTTTGCACCTGGTTTCAGGCGCGGTGCAGAAGGTCTGCAGAACCTTGAAGCTCGTCGCCCGTGCAGGCTGCAACGAAAAACTCAACAATACGGTCGAGGCCAAGATCGCAAGAGTTTGCCGTTTCATGAGCAGACCTCCATGTCGCGACGCCATCCTAGCCGACTTCGGCAGCCGCCGCCGCTTCCCAGTAATGCTCTGCGGCATCTGGCGCATCGCCATCTTTGCGTTATGTTTGCGCCATGACCTACATCCTCTACGGCGACAAGGGATCGGGCGCGTTCAGCGCAGAGGCGGTGCTCGCCGAAGCGGGCGCGCCCTACGAGTTCAAGCGCATTTCGCTGGAAAAGAACGAGCAGCGCGAACCCTCCTTCCTCGCCATCAATCCGAGCGGCAAGATGCCGGCGCTCAGGCTGCCCGAAGGCGGCATCGTCACCGAGTCGCTGGCGATCCTGTTGACCTTGGCCGATCACTTCCCGAACGCGCGGCTGTTGCCGCCGCAGGCCGGCCCGGTACGCACCCAGGCCTATCGCTGGCTCGCATTCATGGCGTCGGAAATCTATCCGATGGTCGAGATCTCCGACTATCCCGAGCGCTTCGTGGAGAAGGACCAGGCCAAGGCGCTGCGCGAGAAGGCGCGCGAACGCATCCGCGAGCGACTGCTCATCGTCGAGCGCATGGTGGCCGGGCCGTGGTTCCTGCCGACGGGGTTTTCCATTGTCGACATCTATGCGGCGATGTTCAGCCGCTGGCGTGGCTCGATCGGGTCGAAATGGCTCGAGGAAGGCCACATTCCCCATCTCGAAGCCCTGGCCTTGGAAGTCTCGCACCGCCCCGCCGTCGCGCCGGTCTGGCAGCGCCATTTTGGCGGCTGATCGGGAATTGCCCTAGGCTCCCGCGCGGGCTTGGAGTTGAAGGCATGGCTGTCAGCAGACGATTGTTGCTGGGCGGCGCCGGGGCCGCACTTCTGGGCGGGCTGGGCTATCGCGCCTGGGACCGGGGCGTCTTCCAGACGGCGCAAGGCCCCGCTTTCGAACCCTGGCAAGATTGGAAAGGCAATGCCGGCGAAGGGGCCGGGCGAAGTCTGCATGCCGCGATCCTGGCGGCCAATCCGCACGACACCCAGCCCTGGCTGTTCGAGGCGCATGGCGCCTCCATCGCGGTGATGGCCGACCGCGGCCGCAATCTCGGCGCCTTCGATCCCTTCCGGCGCGAGATGCATCTGGGCGTGGGCTGCGCCATCGAGAACCTGATGCGCGCCGCGTCGGTCTATGGCTACACGATCAATGCGGTGGTCAATGGCGGCCGCCTCGCGCCAACGCCGCCGGACAAGCCCGTGGCCGCGGCGCATCTTTGGCTCGATGCCGGTGAGGCGATGCGCGATCCGCTGTTCGAAGCGATCCCACACCGCCACACCAATCGCGGTCCCTATCTCGAACGACCCATCGCCGCAGCCGATTTGCAGAAGCTCGCGGGCCTGATCGACAGCGCGGAAGTGCGCGTCGTCTTCCTCAGCGATCCGAAGGCGCGCGCCGAGATGGCGAGCCTGATCGTCGAGGCGACGCAACACATCATCGACGATCCAGAAATGTCGCAGGCCTCCGCGCGCTGGATCCGCACCGGCAGGCGCGATGTCGAGCAGCACCGCGACGGCATCGTCATCGACAACGCGGGACTGCCGATGTGGATGGCGGAAGGCGCCAAGCTGCTGCCCGACATCGATGCGCACACCGCCGACGGCCAATGGCTGAAGATGACGCGCGACGTGCAGACCTGCGTGCCGGTGCTCGGCATGATCCTGGTGCGCGACCGGCTGGAGATGGCGACGGCGATTGCCGCCGGCCGCGCCTGGCAGCGGCTACATCTGGCGGCGACGACGATGGGGCTGGCGGCGCAGCCGCTCAACCAGCCGGTCGAGATGGTCGACCGCAACCAGCAGCGCGGCCGCAACGACAGCTTCGGCGCGTCCCTGCAGCGGCTTGCCAAGCTGAATGCGTGGGAAGCGACCTTCGCCTTCCGGCTGGGGTATGGCGAACGCCCCGCGCTGCCTTCGCCGCGCCGCCCTTTGAGCGATGTGCTGATCGAGAGAGGCTAGACGCTTTCCAGCGCGATGCCCTTGGAGGCGAGGAAGGGGATGAGCTCCTCCGCCTCGTACATCTCGCGCACGATGTCGCAGCCGCCGACGAACTCGCCCTTGACATAGAGCTGCGGGATCGTCGGCCAGTTCGAGAACTCCTTGATGCCGGAGCGGATCTCCGGGTCCTTGAGCACGTCGATGGCTTTGAACTTCACGCCGGTGTTGGAAAGGATCTGCACCACCGCCGCCGAGAAGCCGCATTGCGGGAACACGGGCGTGCCCTTCATGAACAGCAGGACGTCGCTGGAGGAGACTTCGCTCTGGATGCGGTCGTGGGCGGGATTGGACATCTTTTCCTCCGCTAAATCGGCGGTCTGGTGGCTAAGTTACCAAGTAATTCCACCTATGAGCATCGTCAAGCTCCGCTGTCATTCCCGGCTGAGCGAAGCGCCAGCTTCGCGAGGGGAAGGGAACCCAGGTGGAGAGCACTGTGCAAATCTGACCGCCTGGGTCCCCTTCCCTCGCATCGTCGCTTCCGCGCCGATGCTGGCCGGGGATGACAAGCTGAGAATGCCAGAGCGATTTGTCCCGGCTGCGGAGCGCGAAACAGATGATATCTTGGATCGCGGCAAGGCATTTCTACTCTTTCGCGCTCGTCTGCAACGAAAGCGCATGCAGCACGCCGCCCATGCGGCCCTGGAGGGCGGCGTAAACCATTTGATGCTGCTGCACACGGGACTTGCCCTTGAACGCGGCGCTGCGGACGGAGGCGGCCCAATGGTCGTTGTCGTCGGCGAGCGCGGTCATTTCGACTTCGGCGTCGGGGAAGGCCTGCTTGATCAGGCGTTCGATTTCGGATGCGGGCATGGGCATGAGGACATTCTATCAACGATCAAGCGCGCCGTCACCCTGAGGTGCTTCGCGCGCGTGCTTCGAGGGCCGCTGCGCGGCCACCTCAGCATGACGCGCGCGAAGCCTCGAAGGGCGGCGCGCCGTCAATTCACCGGCGGCACTTCTTCCTTCGCCATGTAGGCGGGGAACCAGCCTTCGTGCGCCGCGCGCAGGTCCGCGAGCGCGATCTCGCCGGCGCCGGCGATGCGCAAGGTCTTCGCCGCGTGCGTCTTGCCGACGATGGCATGGATGATGCCGGCGTCGCGCGCCTCCTGCTCGATGCGGTTCATCTCCTCGACCGGCGCGGCGATCGCATAGCGCGCCTGGTCCTCGCCGAAGAAGAAGGGAATCGCTTCGACCGTCGTGCCTGCGACGCCGGCTTCACAGCCGATATCGCCCGCCAGCGCCATCTCCGACAGCGCCACCAACAGCCCGCCATCCGAAAGATCGTGGCAGGTGTCGACGCGGCCCTGCTCGATCAGACGGCGGACGAATTCGCCATGCGCCTTTTCCGCTGCGAGGTCGACAGGAGGCGCCGCGCCCTGCTCGCGGCCTTCGATCTCGCGCAGATAGATGGATTGGCCCAGATGCCCGCGCGTGTCGCCGATCAACATGATCGCCTCGCCTTCGCGCTTGAAGGCGATGGTCGCCATGCGGTGCACGTCGCCCATCAGGCCGACGGCGCCGATCGCTGGGGTAGGGAAGATGCCTTCGCCGTTGGTCTCGTTGTAGAGCGAGCAATTGCCGGAGATCACAGGGAAGTCGAGCGCGCGGCAGGCTTCGCCGATGCCGTCGATTGCCGCGACGATCTCGCCCATGATCTCGGGCTTCTGCGGATTGCCGAAATTGAGGTTGTCGGTGACGGCGAGCGGCTTGGCGCCGACGGCGCAGATGTTGCGCCAGGCTTCGGCGACGGCCTGCTTGGCGCCTTCCTTGGGATCGGCCTTGCAATAGCGCGGCGTCACATCGGTGGTGATGGCAAGGCCTTTGTTGGAGCCGTGCACGCGCACCACGGCGGCGTCGCCGCCCGGCTGCTGCACGGTATCGGTCATGACGGTGTAATCGTACTGCTCCCACACCCAGCGTCGCGAGCACATGTCGGGCGCACCGACGATGGTCTTGAGCGACGACAGCAGCGGCCGCTTCGCATCGTAGGCGGGATTGCCGGCCGGAGCCGGCCGCGCCGCATAGGGACGCTGATAAACCGGCGCCTCGTCGGAGAGCGCGGTGATCGGCATGTCCGCGACCACCTGGCCCTTGTGCTTGACCACCAGCCGCTTGGTGTCGGTGGTGATGCCGATGACGGCGAAGTCCAGTTCCCATTTGCGGAAGATCGCTTCGGCCTGCGCCTCGCGACCAGGCTTCAGGACCGCCAGCATGCGCTCCTGAGATTCGGAGAGCATCATCTCGTAAGCGGTCATGCCCTCTTCGCGCTGCGGCACGCGATCGAGGTTCAGTTCGATGCCGCTGCCGCCCTTGTCGCCCATCTCGGCGGACGACGAGGTCAGCCCCGCCGCGCCCATGTCCTGGATGGCGATGATGGCGTCGGTCGCCATCAATTCGAGACAGGCTTCGAGAAGCAATTTCTCCGTGAACGGATCGCCCACCTGGACGGTGGGGCGCTTCTCTTCCGAGGCGTCGTCGAATTCCGCCGAGGCCATGGTCGCGCCGTGGATGCCGTCGCGCCCCGTCTTGGAGCCGATATAGACGACCGGATTGCCGGCCCCCTTGGCGGCGGAGAGGAAGATTTTGTCCTGGTGCGCCAGCCCGACGCACATCGCGTTGACCAGGATGTTGCCGTTGTAGCAGCGGTGGAAATTGACCTCGCCGCCGACGGTGGGCACGCCCATGCAATTGCCGTAGCCGCCGATGCCGCGCACGACGCCGTCGACGAGATGGCGCGTCTTGGGATGGGAGGGCTCGCCGAAGCGCAGCGCGTTCATCATCGCGATGGGGCGCGCGCCCATGGTGAAGACGTCGCGCATGATGCCGCCGACGCCGGTGGCCGCGCCCTGATAGGGCTCGATGAAGCTCGGATGATTGTGCGATTCCATCTTGAAGATGGCCGCGTCGCCGTCGCCGATATCGATGACGCCGGCGTTCTCGCCGGGCCCTTGCAGCACCCAAGGCGCCTTGGTCGGCAGCCGGCGCAAATGGAAGCGCGTGGACTTATAGGAGCAGTGTTCGCTCCACATCACGCTGAAAATGCCGAGTTCCACGAGCGACGGCTCGCGGCCCATGAGCTCCAGGATGCGCCTGTACTCGGCTTCGCTGAGGCCGTGGTCTTTGACGAGAGCGGGGGTGATGGCGGTCATGGAAAACACAATGACATTCCCTCTCCCCCGCGTATGTGGGGGAGAGGGCTAGGGTGAGGGGGCGGCGCCAGTCGAGCTCGCTGCAGCCGCCCCCTCACCCCGACCCTCTCCCCCGCTGCGCGGGGGCGAGGGAGCCTCGAGAAATTGAGGTTCACGACAACGCCTCGATCAAACTCTGGAACAGCGCCACCCCGTCCGTGCCGCCAAGCAGCGGATCGACGACGCGCTCGGGATGCGGCATCAGGCCCATGACGTTGCGCGTCTCGTTCAGGATGCCGGCGATGTTGCGCGCCGAGCCGTTGGGATTGTCGCCCTCCACATAGCGGAAGACGACGCGGTTCTCGCCTTCCAGCCGGTCGAGCGTCGCCTCGTCGGCGAAGTAATTGCCGTCGCCATGGGCGACCGGAAACACCACGCGCTGCCCCTTGTCGTATTTGCGGGTGAAGGCCGACTGAGTCTCCTCTACCGTCATCGCCACCGGACGGCAGACGAATTTCAGATCCGCATTGCGCATCAGCGCGCCGGGCAGAAGATGGCTCTCGGTCAGCACCTGGAAGCCGTTGCAGATGCCGAGCACCATGCCGCCCTTGTCGGCGTGCGCCTTGACCGCGCGCATGATCGCCGACTGGCTCGCCATCGCGCCGCTGCGCAGATAGTCGCCATACGAGAAGCCGCCCGGCAGAACCACCAGGTCGACGGACGGCAACGCGCTGTCGCCATGCCACACCATATGCGGGTCGCGGCCGGTCAGCTGCTTGAGCGCCGTCTGCGCGTCGCGGTCGCAATTGGAAGCCGGAAAGACGACGACCGCGGACTTCATGCGTGTTCCTGGTTCTTGGGCAGCGTTTTCAAAAACTTCTCCAGCGCCTCCCGCGCCAGCTGCCGTCCCCAGGCCATGCCCGCCGGTGTCATGTCCTTGATCATCGCGGGCAGCGTCGCAATGTAGCGCTTTCCAAGCTCGCTGCGATAGAAATCCGCCAAAGCGTGCAGATCGGCTTCGCTGAAATGCTGCGCATAGACGACCGCGATGGCACGCTTGAGCTCGGGTTCACGTGAGACGAACTCGTCGCTGAGAATATTCTTGTAGCGCTCGATGTCCGCATCGGCGAGATCGGGATGCTGCGCCTTCACCTCCGCCATGGCGTAATTCATCATCGTATTGATCATCTGCGTCATGTTGCTCATCGCATTCGTGGCGTCGAGCAGATCGAGCGCCGCCGCGATTTGGCTCTCCGTCGGCGCAGTCTGAGTCGGCGCGGCGCTCGCTGCCGGTGGGGATGATTGGGCATGGGCCGCGCCCGATAGAGCCGCCGCCAGAACAGCTCCGAGAATCGCCGCACGCATGAGAGCTCTCCGCACTACCGCAACTCGATCTCGTATTTTTCGATCACCGTGTTGGCGAGCAGCTTTTCGCACATCTGGGTGAGCGCGGCCCGCGCCTTTTGCGCATCGCTCTCATGCAGATCCAGGTCGATGACCTTGCCTTGGCGGACCTCGCCGACGCTGTCGAAGCCCAGACCGTTGAGCGCGTGCCCGATGGCTTTTCCCTGCGGGTCGAGGACGCCGTTCTTGAGGGTGACGAAGACGCGGGCTTTCATTGTCACTCCAGAACGTATGGCTTGCATTGATAGGTCTTGGGCACGAACACCCCGCCGGTGAGGATGTTGGTGCGGCGATCGAGATGGAAGTGCGCTATCGGATTCCAATCGATCGCATCGTCCGTGATCTTGAGACTGGGATCCTCGGCGGGCCCCAGGAAACCCTTCCACTTCGCGGTGTCGCTCTTGTCGACGGCGAAATCGACCGTGCTGTATCCCGCACTGACGATCTCGATCCGGAGATAGCGCACCGAGGGCTGCTCGTTCGGCGCCGCATCGGTTTGGTTGCACTCGAGATATTGCGGCGCCGCAATAGCAGGGGCCGCCGACAGCAACAGGACCCCAGCCCACCCGGGAAAACGCATCGTCGAGCTCCTCCCAGTTACAATGCTCAGCGCACCAGTTGGGGGCCTTTCGCCTCGCCTTGCACCGATTCGGGCATGATGCCAAGGCGGCGCGCGACCTCGCTGTAAGCCTCGACCACACCGCCCAGATCGCGGCGGAAGCGGTCCTTGTCGAGCTTGTTGCTCGTCTGCGCATCCCACAGCCGGCAGGAGTCCGGGCTGATCTCGTCGGCCAGCACGATGCGCATGTAGTCGCTTTCCCACAGCCGGCCGAACTCGACCTTGAAATCGACCAAGCGGATGCCGACGCCGAGAAACAGGCCCGAGAGGAAATCGTTGATGCGGATGGTCAGATTGACCATGTCGTCGAGATCCTGCGGGCTCGCCCAGCCGAACGCCGTGATGTGCTCCTCGCTGACCCAAGGATCGTGCAGCGCGTCGTTCTTGTAATAGTACTCGATGATCGAACGCGGCAGCGCGCTGCCCTCTTCGATGCCCAGCCGCTTGGCCAGCGAGCCCGCCGCGACGTTGCGCACCACGACCTCGAGCGGGATGATCTCGACCTCCTTGACGAGCTGCTCGCGCATGTTGATGCGGCGCACGAAATGGGTGGGCACGCCGATCGCGTTGAGCTGAGTCATCAGGTATTCGCTGATGCGGTTGTTGAGCACGCCCTTGCCGTCGAGCACGGCCTTCTTGGTGGCGTCGAAGGCGGTGGTGTCGTCCTTGAAATACTGGATGAGGGTTCCGGGCTCGGGCCCCTCATAGAGGATCTTGGCCTTGCCCTCGTAGATCTGGCGGCGGCGTTTCATGGAGCGGTTCCTTCGGGCTTGGCGCCCAAAACGGAAGACGGGACCCCGTCAAAGGGGCAAAATAGGGGGAGGGAGGGCGCGGCGCAATGTTGCGGTTCGCGCCGTCAGCGCCTATCTCTGGGCGGATGGAAGCGATGGCCTCGCGCTTCGGCCATTGCAAGATTTTTCTTCTCTATCAAGAGGTTGTGATGGAAGACGCGTTCAAGGACCGGGAGCGGGGGTTCGAGAGAAAATGGGCCCATGACGAGGAGCTGCGCTTCAAGGTTCTGGCGCGGCGCGACCGGTTGGTCGGCGAGTGGGCCGCTGGCGAGCTGGGCCTGGCGGGCGCGCAGGCCAAGGAATACGCCATGTCGGTGGTCCGGGCCGACTTCAAGCATCCCGGCCATGAGGACGTCGTGGCCAAGATTCGCGCCGATTTCGACGCCGCCAAGCTCGCCCGCACCGACAACGCCATCCGCGAGAAGATGGAAGAGCTGCTGACGCTCGCGGGCAGGCAGGTGATGGCCGAGGCGTCGCGCTAGCCTTCCTTCAGCTTGGCGAGCGCCTGCGGATAGCGGCGCGACAGAGGCACTTCGAGCGTTCCCAGGCACACCGTGTAGTCGCCGGAGCCGGCCGGGCTGAGCCCCGTCAACTGACCGGCATTGACGAGCCAGGAGCGGTGCGTGCGCAGGAAGCCGCGCGCCGCAAGTTCGCCCTCCAGCGCCGAAAGCGGCGAGCGCATCAGAAGCCTTCGTCCATCGGCGAGCACGAACTCCACATAGTTGCCGGCGGAGGCGATCGCCAACACCTCATCCAATTTCACGCGGGTGAGCTTTGCGCCGTCGCGGATGTCGAAGGTCAGAGTCTGGCCGGGGGCCTCGACCAACTGCTGCTGGCGCAGCAGATGTTCGATCAAGGCGAACCCGGCGACGAACAGGCCATAGCCCAGACCATCCTTTCGCAGCTCATAGAAATAGTGCGGCCAGAACGCCCCGAAATCGTAATGCGCGCCGGCAAGGCGATAGATCAGCATCCTCAAGCCCACGAAGCCGCCGACATGGGCGAGCGAGAACGCCATCGCCGCCGGGACGTGCAGCAGCAGCTTCCAGCGCGGCCGCACCGCGGGCGGGGCCAGCCGGTAGGCGAGCCAGGGAATCCAGAAGAAGAGCATCAGCGCGACCCAGCTCGATCCTTCCCAGATCAGCGGTCCAAGGATGCCGTCCTGCGGCCGGTCATGGGCGATGGTGATGACGTTGATGGCGTTGATGGCCGCCACCAGGATCGCCGTGGCGCCATAGGCGATGAAAAAGGTGCGCCGGCGGACGCCGCCCGTCCCCAAGGCGTCGCCGCCTATCCCAAGCCATCGCCAGACGTCCCCGAGGACGTGCTTGCCGCCCCTGGCCTCTTTCGAAGGCGGCGGCAAGGACGCAGATTGGAGGGGACCGGACATGGGGCTGAAGATATGACACGCCTGATCGATATGGCAGTGGGCGCCGCCGTCGCGGCCATCCTGCTCGCTCCCTGCGCCAAAGCGGCGGAGCCGGGCTGGATGCAGTATGGCGGCGACGAGCGGGGCCAGCGCTATTCCCAAGCCCGTCAGATCACGCCCGAGAACGTCACCCGGCTCGCCGTCGCCTGGCGCTTCTCGACCGGCGATCTTGCGACCAAGGGCAAGGCCATCCGACGCGCTTCGTTCGAGAACACCCCGATCCTCGCCGCGGGCCGGCTCATCGTGTGCTCGCCGTTCGACGAAGTCAGCGCGCTCGACCCTGCCAACGGCAAGGCGCTGTGGCGCTTCGATCCCAAGCTGAACATCGATATCATCTATCCCAACGACTACATCTGCCGCGGCGTCGCCTATGGCGGCGGACGCATCTATCTCAACACCGCCGACCGCCGCCTGATCGCGCTCGACGTCGCCACCGGAAAGCCCATCGACGGTTTCGGGCAAGGCGGAACGGTGGTGATACCGCCCGGCGAACAGCGCGAGGGCCGCGCCAAGCGCTTCGGGCGCATCCATACGACGTCGGCGCCGGTCGTTTCCCACGGCGTGGTGATCGTCGGCTCCTCCATCGACGACAACCAAAAGGTCGACGAATTGCGCGGCACGGTGCATGCCTACGATGCCATCACCGGGGCGCCGCGCTGGAGCTTCGATCCCCTGAAGGACCAGAACCCGCCCTTCCGCGGCGGTGCAGCGAATGTGTGGGCGCCGATGAGCGTCGACGAGACGCGCGGCCTCGTCTTCCTTCCGGTCTCCAGCACGAGTCCGGATTTCTGGGGCGGAATGCGCGGCGGCGCCGGACGCTATGCCAATTCCGTCGTGGCGCTGAAGATCGAGACCGGCGAGGTCGCATGGTCGTTCCAGACGACCCACCACGACGTCTGGGATTACGACCTGCCGGCGCAACCCACGCTCGGCGTCGTCACCTATCGCGGCGCGACGCATGCCGCGGTGCTGCAGCCGACCAAGCAGGGGCTGCTGTTCACGCTCGATCGCGACAGCGGCGTGCCGCTCATTCCCGTCGTCGAGCGCAAGGTGCCGCAGGGCGCCGCGCCGGGCGAAGTGCTCTCGCCGACGCAACCTTTTCCGATCGCGCCTGCGCCTCTCGCGCCCAGCACGATTAGGCCGGACGAGGCCTACGGCATCACCTTCTGGGACCGCCGCGACTGCCGCAAACGCATCGAAGGCGCGCGCCATGAGGGCCTGTACACGCCACCCTCGACGCAGGGAACGATCCTCTATCCCTTCACCGGCGGCGGCACCAATTGGGGCGGCCTCGCCTTCGATGAGAAGCACGACATTGTCTACGTCAACACCTCCAGCGCGATGCATCTGGTGACCTTGATACGGCAAAAGGATTTCAGCGCGACGCGGGAGAAATTCTTCGACAAGGAAGTCTCGCCGAACGAGGGCGCGCCGTTCGGCATGATGCGCGACACGCTGATATCGCCGCTCGGAATGCCCTGCAATCCGCCGCCCTGGGGCGAACTGCACGCCATCGACATGCATCAGGGCCGCATCCTGTGGTCGGTGCCCCTGGGCACGACCGAGGATCTGATGCCGTTCAGCGAATATCTGCTGGGCAAGACCGGCACGCCCAATCTCGGCGGCCCCATCGTCACCGCCTCGGGGCTGGTCTTCATCGGCGCGGCAATGGACGATTATCTGCGCGCCTTCGATGCCAAGTCCGGCAAGGAATTGTGGCGCGGCCGCCTGCCGGCCGGCGGACAGGCGACACCGATGACCTATATGTGGAAGGGCCGGCAATATGTCGTCATCGCGGCCGGCGGCCATTCCAAGCTCGACACCAAGCGCGGCGACCAGGTGCTGGCTTTCGCGCTGAAGCCCTGAAGGCGACAGTATCCTCGCGTTTCGCTATAAGAACGGCGGGGCGACCATGGGGGCGGGACGGTGAATCCGATCCGGGCAGGGATCTTCGCGATCGCGGCGCTGTCCGCGCTCGCCGCGGCACGCGGCGCACCCGTCGACGACGCGGGCCCCAATCCGGCGCTCGAACAGGAACGGGCCGCGCTGGTGTCCGCGCTCAAGACGGCGCGCGGCGGCAACGCCGATATCGCCGCCTTGACCGCGACGATGCACGATATCATCGCGGACCCGAATTTCTTCCGCCTGAGCGACGCCGAGCGGCACCGTGCCTTCCTGCTCTATGGCGCCTGCCTGTTCGACTCCAAGAAGCACGAAGAGGCCAGCAACCCGCTGAAGATCGCGAGCGAAATGGCCGCCGCGGGCGCGGCCGACTGGGATTTGCGGCTCGAGAACGACTTCGCGCAGGGCGACAATGTCGACGCGGCGCGGGCGATGACGCGCCTCGCCCGCAGCTGGCCCGAAAAGATCGCCGACTATGAGGACAGAGCGGTCTTCCAGGTGGCGTATGCGGTGCAAAACGCCGGCGCGGATCCCAAGATCGGCGAAGATCTCCTGACCGCGCTGTTCGATATGCATTGGAAGCCGAAGAAGAGCTTCAATCTGCCGGACGGGCTGTGGAGCAAGCTGATGCAGATCAGGCTCGATCGCGGCGACAGCGCGGGCGCGGCGAAAATCGCCGCAGAAATCCGCGATCCCGACGTGATGATCCAGATGCGGGCGGACCGCAGGTTCGATGCGATCGTTCAGGCGGCGCCGGCGCAGTTCGACGTGATGCATGCTTATGCCGAGGAACTGGCACGGCTCAAGGCCGCGTCCGCCGCCGCACCGGACAAGCTGGAAGGCGTCATCGCCGTGGCGTCTATTCTGCATCGCCTGAAGCGTCCGCGCGAGGGACTGGCGCTTCTCGACGAGGCGCTGGACAAGCTCCAAGCCAAGAAAGACGCCTTTTCCGATGCGGATGAGAAACGCAACTGGCTTTTCGACGAACGCTCCAGATTGCTGTTTCAGCTCGGCCGCGACGACGAGGCGGTGGCGGTTCTGGCCAAGGGGGCCGCGCTGCCGGAAAACGGCACAATCAATGTCAGCCAGGCGATCAATCTGGCAGAGGCCTACAATACCGTCGGCCAAGCGAAAGAGGCGCTTGCTGCCGTTGCCGGGATCGACGCCCCGATGGTCAGTCCCTACGGCCGCGTGGCGGCACTGAACGCGCGGGCCTGCGCCTATTACACGCTGGGCGAGCAAGACCAGCTCGCCAAGGTTCTCGACGAGCTGAAATTGCACAAGGACGACGGACCGGGGCCGTACCTCAGTGCCATGCTGTGCACGGGAAACGAGCAAGCGGCGGCCGCGCAGGTGATCGCGCAGCTGAACGATCCCGAAACCCGCCTCGGCATGCTTTTTCTGGTGCAGACCTACGATCCCGATCCACATCCCACCAAGCGCGCCAGACAGACGCACGCGCTGTGGCTTTCGCTTCTGGAGCGGAGCGATGTCGCGGCGGCGATCGCCGCGGTCGGCCGGATCGAGAGCTATGCGATCTTCTCGCCGTCCTATTGAGTGCGATCAGCTGTCGTCGCGATGGCGATGGCGGTGCCTGGCCGGTCCGGACTGCGAATCGTGAAAGCTGCCCGTTGCCGCGAAGTCGACATCGAAATCCAGTTCCCGCGCCATCATCATGTCGCTCAACGGCATCTTCCAGACGATCGTGTGGCCGCTGGCGTCTCCCCACACGACGGGAGCCACGCTGTGGCCGCCGAGCGTCACTGGCGCGATGCGCTCGATCCTTCCCGGAAGCCAGACCGCAAACGTATAGAAGTGGCCGCCGAACATGGACTGCAGCACCTGGTGGCCGAGATGATTCTCATCCTCGTCGCGCCGGCGCCGCGCATGATCGATCCGAAACGCGCGGCGGAAGCTGACCTTGGTGGCGTCCCCCTCGCTGCCGGCGACATGCAGGCTCAGCGTCTCGTCGCCGAGATGCAGGTCGGAGAGATCGTGGAAGGCGACCTCCTTGGTTTCTGTGGTGACGTCGCCGTTGCGTTTCACGGTGGTGACGCCTTTGAGGTCGTCGCCGATGTCGATATCGGAATCCTTCCTGCCGAGCGCGCCGCCGACCACCCCATCGGCGCTGACCGCGACGGAATAGCTGCCGCTGCCGTCGCGATGCAGCGCAACGTTCTGCGCCAGGTCGAAGCAGCCGGTGAGCCCCAGCGCACTTCCCGCCACGACCGCCAAAGGCATGACTCGCCTGGATAAACTCGCATTCATGGGCCTGTTTCCCTTCCCGCAAACGGCGTCCGCCAGCCCTTGAGATGGAGAGCAACGGCGCGCTTGCAAGGCTGACGGCGCATTTTGCTAGCTCCAGATGCGGCCGAGCGCATCGACGAAATTCCGCCCCAGCACCTTTTCCGCGACGCGGGCGGGATAGCCGCGCTTCAGCAGCGCATCGGCGATGACTTCGCTGCGGCGCGGCGTGTTGAGCCCGATCACATAGGGCGGACGGTCCTCCTCCGGCGCCGCGACGCCGGTCTTCTGGCGGTATTCGGCGTTCTTGCGGAACGCCGCCATGCCGGCCGCGGAGAGGTCGAACGGCGCCAACCCGCTGTCGCTGCCGATGCCGACATGGTCCTCGCCGCACACCGCAAGAGCGTGCGTCAGATGGGCCATATAGTCGTCGAGCGTCGGCTGCCGGGGGCTGGCGCTCAGATAGGGCAGATCGTAGATGCCGACGGCGCCGCCCCTCTGCGCCACCGCGCGCAGCAACGAGTCCGGTTTGTTGCGGGGATGGGAATGGATCGCCTCGCACCCGCAATGGGTGACGATCGGTGCCGTCTTGGATGCCGCGAGCACGTCGTTGGAGCTGGCCAGGTTGGCATGGCTGATGTCGATCGCCACGCCCTGCGCGTTCATCGCGGCCACCGCCTTGCGGCCCTCTTCGCTCAGGCCCGTGGGCGGGTCGGCCATCACGCCCGACGCCCAGGGCGAGGTCTTGTTGTAGGAGAGCTGCATCACACGCACGCCCAGATCGCGGAACAGTTCGATGCGCTCGATCTTGCCCTCGAACGCGCTCGACGCTTCGAAGGAGAACAGGATGCCGAACTTGTCCTCGCGCTTGGCGCGCTCGAAGTCCTTGGCCTCGCGCACCTGCAGGAAGACGTCCGGATAGAATTCGATCATGCGCTGGAGCAGGGCGATCTCGCCCAGCGTATCCTCGAAGCTCTCGTCCGTGCCGCCAAGCGAGGTCTTGACCGCGCTGACGCCGCTTGCGCGCACCATCGCGATCATCGCGGGCGGGAAAGGCAACGCGTCCGCGACCGGCGGCGAAAGATTGGCATCGAACACCAGCGCCTTTTCATAGAGAGCACGTGCCGCGGCGGAAATATCGTCGCCATCGGCGCACAAGGCGAGCCCCGGGACTGCGACGAGCGCCGACGCACTCAAGAGAACTTCCCTGCGGTTCATGGCGATGATCTCCTCTCAACCCGCGCTCAGAGCGCGAATGCGTCCCAATTCTCGACGATGCGCTCCGCGCCGGCGGCGAGAAGATTGGGGCGGCAGGCGTCCGTCATGTGCGCGCCGCCGGCAAAGCCCCATACCCGCATTCCGGCCGCGCGCGCCGCCAAGACGCCGTTGACGCTGTCTTCGACGACCAGACAGTGCCGCGGCGCAACGGCGATGTTCGCGGCCGCGTGCAGGAACAGATCCGGCGCCGGCTTGGCATGCTCGACGTGATCGGCGGAATAGACATGCGGCGCGAAGTGGTGCAGCAGACCGGTCTTGCGCAATTTATAATCCAGATGACCGGCTTCGCTGGAGCTGGCGACCGCCTTGCGCAGCGCCAGGCGCATGACGGCATGCGCGGCGCCTGGTACGGCGCGCAACTTCTCCGCGTTCAGCGCCCGCTTGCGGGCATCGACGCGGGCACGAAAGTCCGCCGGCAAGGGGCGGCCAAGCAGGGCCCGGCTGTCGGCATCGAGCGCGGCATAGAACGCCCTGTCGCTCATTCCCATGAAGCGGGCGACGAAATCGGCGGTCTCGTAGTGCAGCCCGATCGCGGCAAGCAGCACCGTCTCCGCCTCGATGGCGATGCTTTCGCTGTCGACCAGCACGCCGTCGCAATCGAAGATTACTGCCGCAATCGTCATGCGCCCTGGTAGACGATCAGCGCGCGAACTCCAAGGCGACCGCCGAGAACTGGAGCCCCGCGGCGAGGAGGACGGCCGCGTGCCAGATCGCCTTGTGATAGGGAATGCGCTCGATCAGATAGAACACGACGCCACCGGAATAGACCAGACCGCCGGCACAGAGCAGCGAGAATCCCACCGCCGCCATGGAATGGGAGAGCGGGACGATCACAGTCACGATCATCCAGCCCATGGCGAGATAGAGCGCGATGCTGGCGCGCTCGAAACGCAGCGGGAAGATGAGCTTGAGGGCCACGCCCACCGTCGCCGACAGCCAGATCACCGCCAGGATGGCGGGACCGTAAGGCGGATCGAGGCGATTGACGGCGAACGGGGTATAGGTCGCCGCGATCATGATGAAGATCGCCGCGTGGTCGAGCCGCCGCAGCCACGCCTTTGAAGGGCGATGATGCGGCACCAGATTGTAGGCGGCCGAGAATCCGATCATCGCGAGCAGGCCCAGGCAATAGACCGTGACGGAGACGACGACCGGCAGCCCCGTCACGTTGAACAGCAGCCAAAGGCTGGCATTGATCGCAAAGACGATGCCCAGCACATGCACCACCATGTCGGCGAGGTGCTCGTGACGGGAATAGAGCCTGGCGACTTTCTCAACGGCGGCTTCGGCCGGGTTTTTCATGAGCAGGAGCTTAGCATTTGACGCATGACCTGCCGATGAATGGCCGCCCGCATGCCTAACGGCCGCAGGAGCATTTCGGTTCATGGCGATGACGCGCCTTCAGTTCGCTCCGCTCGCGTGGTCGCGGCGCCTCGTTTTTGTCGTGGACGGAGTGGGAGATGCTCGGGTCCAAACACAGCAAGACCGCCGTCGTGCCTACGGGCTGAAAGCGATCTACACCACGAAGGCTGGTGCGGGCGGCCGGACTTGAACCGGCACGAACCTCTCGGCCCTACGGATTTTAAGTCCGTTGCGTCTACCGTTCCGCCACGCCCGCGGCAGGGTCAGCTATAGGGCAGGTCCGCGGCCGCGGCCATCGGGAGCGATCCGGACGGCGGCGCGGCACGGGACGACGGCGGTGCAAAAGCCAGTCTCAGCCGGCTTCCTTGCCCTTGTGGGGCTTGCGCACCAGTTCCGGCGCGACGAAGGTCGGCGCGGCCGGTTTCTGTTTCAAGCCCTTGTCGGCCTTGGGTTTTTTCTTCTCGCGGTTGCTTCTCTGTTCGCGATTGGCCATCGCGCATCTCCTCGAATCGGGCAGGAAAAAATAGGCGGCCTCGGGCCCGATTTGAAGCCGATGCGGGGCCGATCCGGTAAGAAATCGTAACGGCAGGTGATCCAGAATTGCCATTGCGGCAAAAACCGGGCTAGAAACTGCGACCGCCGCCCCCAACGGCCCCCAAACGACGGATGACGGATGACCCCCAAAGCCACCCGCCTTTCTGCCTGCTTGATTTCCATTGCCGCCCTCTTCCTCCCTGCCCTCCAGGCCAGTGCCGACGAGGCAGCGGACGCACAGGCCGTCCGCACGGCGGTCGACGCGGCGGTGCCTGACACCGATGCGGACAGCCAGGCGACTGCGCCCAGCGTGGAGTGGCCCTTGAAGCGGCTCTACTGCGTGCAATATGCGCGGCTGCGCTCGGGCCTCGCCCTGTTCGGCGACGCGCGCACCTGGTGGGCCAAGGCGCGGCACCTCTATGAGGAGTTCGCCCAGCCGACGGTGGACGCCGTCATGGTGTTCAGCGGCTCAAAGCGCATCCGGCGCGGCCATGTGGCAATCGTCACCGCGGTGATTTCTCCCCGCGAGATCGTCGTCGACCACGCCAACTGGCAGAACAAGGGCGAGATCGACCACAACATGCCGGTGCTCGACGTCAGCCCCGCCAACGACTGGAGCCAAGTCCGCGTCTGGGACATGAACAGCGCCCGCTATGGCGCGCATGTCTATCGCGTCAGCGGCTTCATCGGCCAGAGCGCGAAAGTGGCCCTCGCCGGCTCCTAGATTTTCCGGCTGTCATAGGCCCAGTGCAGCAGCGCCTGGCGCTGGCGGCGGCGGCAGAACAGGTCGCGCGCCTCGCAATGCTTCTTGAGTTGCGCCACGTGGCGCGCGATCTGCTTCCAGCGGCGGATCTGGCGCGCGTCGTCTTCGTGGCGGCGGCCGAGGTAATAGCGGCAGTACCATTGGAACCAGCCGCGCGGATCGTCAGGGTGAATCCAGCCCTTGCGGCGCCACTCCTCGAGCGGCTGCGAGGCGTCGACGCCGAAATAGTTGAGCGCGGGATCCTTTCGATAAGGCGACAGTTTGGCGCCGGCGAACCAGCTCTGCGGAAATTCGCGGCGGCAATCGGTCATGTATTTGCCGCCGAAAACGCCCAGCGCCAGCATCTGGCGCGGCGTGAGCTCGGGACGGAAATCGGCAGCGAAGTTGCGTCCACTCGGCGCCGTCAAGGCGTAGCGGTAGCCCCGTTGCATGCGGTCGTCGACGGTGATGATCTTGCGCATTGGCGCAGTATGGGGCGCAGGGGCGGGCGGGCGAAATGACAAAGTCGATGGTCGTGGCGGCCGCGGCGCTTGCGTTCCTGGCGATGGGCTGGCCCTCGGCGGCGCAGGTCGTCCTCAGACTGCCCACCGATGCGCGCGTGGTGGCGCTGACCTTCGACGCCTGCGAGCAACAGCGCGCGATGAAGCTCGACACCGGCATTTCGGATTATCTCGTCGCCCACGGTATCCCCTTCACGCTGTTCCTGTCGGGACGCTTCGTCGAGGATAACGCGGCCGCGATCCGCGAGCTCGCGACCTTGGACTTCGTCGAGATGGAGAACCACAGCTACGACCATCCCAACCGCATGCCGAGGCTCGACGACGATCAGGTACGCGCCGAGATCGTCAAGGCCGACGACGCGATTTCGCGGGCGACGGGCCGTCATACGCAATTCTTCCGCTTTCCGGCGATCACCTATGACGCGCGCACCTTGGGCATCGCCGAGAGCCTGGGCTATCGCGTCGTGCACTACCGCTGGGAAGTCGGCGATCCCGATCCGCGCGAGAGCGCAGATCGCATCGTGCGCGAAACCATGGAGGGTGTCAGGCCGGGCGATATCCTCATCTTCCACATCAACGGCCGCGGCTGGCACACCGCCGAGGCGCTGCCGCACCTCGTCGACGGCCTGCGCGACAAAGGCTACCGCTTCGTATTGCTGCGCGACTACATCAAGCCGGCGCGCTGATTCTCACCAGCGCAGCGACATGCAGGACAGGCCGGCATCGAGCTTGGCGATCTCGCGCGTGGGCAATCCCTGGACGTTGTAGCCGCGTTCGAGAAGCATCGCACAGGTGCGAGGATACTGCTCGCCGACGAACACCGTGTCGTTGATGCGCAGGAAATTGGCCGCGCCCTCCTCGCCCTCGGGAACGACGAGGATTTCGAGCCCCGGGAACGCAGCGCTGTCCGCCATCTGCCGCGTCGCCATCACGGTGTTTTCGTCGAGCAGGGACGACGCCGATTTGAGATGGAGCACGTCGGCCGGCGTCTCGGCGATGCGCGCCTTTCGCCCCAATTGCCCGAGCAGTTCCACCAGGCGCTCGGCGCCGGCGCGGTTGGTGCGCTTGGAGAGCCCGATGACGACGGCATCGGGCGTGATCATCACGTCGCCGCCATCGGCATATCGATCGCCTTCCAGCTCCAGCAATCGGGAGAAGTGTTTTTGGAGCGCGCCGCGCATGTGCTCCGCCTCGCCCAGGCGCGAGGCGACGCCGGGGCGCAGCAGGATGGCGCCTTCGGGCATCACGAGCGCGGGATCCTCGACGAAGACGGAGTCGGGGAACTCCTCGAGCGGCGGCAGGACGTCGAGCGCGAGACCGGCGTCCCGCAAGGCCGCCACATAGCGTTCATGCTCCGCCGCCACGGCTTCGTAGGTCGGTGCCTCGGGGCCCTTGCGGATGCCGTCGACGACGCTCTTCCCCGGGCGGCGGACGATGGCATGGGTGAATTCATGCGCGCGCATCAGGCGCTCCGCAGGACGGTGCGGCGGCGCAGAGCGAGACCGGCAAGCTCGCGCATCGCGATGGTGTTCAAGGGAAATTCCAAAAGCACGTGCATGAGGCTGACGAGCAGCAGCACGGTGATGCCGAGCGTGTAGTTGTAGAAGCAGAACGCGGTCGACGCCAGGCTCAGCGCCGCGACCGCGGCGAGGCGCGGACGCGGCATCTTCGACCAGCGGATCACGTCGGCTTTGATGAACCAGTTGAGGTAGTGATAGGTGTAGACGAAGGACAGCAAGCCCGCGATGCGCCCGGCGAATTCGAGGTCCGGCACGGCGAAGACGTTGCCCAGCGCGGTCGCGACAGGGCCGAAATAATATTCCCCTAGCCTGGCGAATGCCGGCACCACGCTGCGCGCCGTGGGCGGCACGATCAGGATCGCTGCGACGCTCAAGACGTAGACGCCGATCAAGGCGAATTGCGCCGCGCTGCGCGTACGCAGCGCGGCCAAGGTCATGAACATCAGGGTGAAGAGCGAGACGTGGATGAAGGTCGGCAGCAGCACGCCGATGAGCAAGAACGGCGCGCTCGCCAGCGCCATCATCAGGGTGAGCGCGGTGGCGACGGTCGCAAGCATCGCGGTCTTCTGCGAGGTCAGGCCGAGCGCGGCGATGCCGGCGCCCAGCAGGCACGACCAGACGAGCACGCCCGACCAATAGGGATCGGCGATGAACATGCCGCCCAGCGCCGCGAGCGCCAGCACGATCGCCGATGCGCGGTGCGGCATGAAATATTTGCGGTCATGCAGCCAGGAGATCTCGGTGTAGTAATGCGCGGGGCCGAGCACGATGTACGCGATCAGCAAGAGCTCGAACGGGAGCAGATAGGCGACGGCCAGCGCACCGAGCATCAAGCCCAGATGCACGAGGTCGGCGCGGCCAACAGTCAGGTCCATGGCTTATCTTATCGCCGGGACATGGATGTCTCCAGTTGGGGCGCTGGCAAAGGCCGCAAAAAGGCGGGCCGAGGGGCGGCGCGGGGGCGGTCGTCGGATTCCGGCTGCAAGCGGAGTAGGCTGGCGCATCGGGGCCAATGCGGCTCCGACAGGAAAGGATCCGAACATGGCAAAGATGTCCGAAGGGGTCTATCGCGTCACCGAAATCATCGGCACGAGTAAGACGTCGTGGGAGGATGCCGCGAAGAATGCGGTGCACACGGCGGCGAAATCGCTGCGCGACTTGCGCGTCGCCGAGGTCGGCAAGCTCGACATGAAGGTCGAGAACGGCAAGGTCGTCGCCTACCGCGCCCGCGTGATGCTGTCGTTCAAATACGACGGATAATTCAGCGGGTCGCTGGAAACCGAAAAGCCCCGCGGGCATTTCGCGCGGGGCTTTCGGGTGTGATGTGATGGCGGGATTTCTTTGGTGGCCGCTCACGCTCTCGCGTACGCGGCTTGCAAACGTCCTTTGTAGACCTGGCAGCGACCGACTCTCCCGCGGCTTGGGCCGCAGTACCATAGGCGCTGGAGGCTTTAACGGCCGAGTTCGGAATGGGATCGGGTGGAATTCCTCCGCTAGGACCACCAGGTCGACGAAGGACGTTTGGTTCAGAAAACAGAGATCAGGAATCAGGTATCAGACGGAATGCTCCGTCATCGGATCAAGCGATCTGATGCCTGATACCTGCGCGAATACGACACTCTGACTTGATTGCGCGCTTCGCAGCGCGCTGCCTGGCCTTGTTTCCAGACATGGAACGAGGGTGCTGATGATCAAGAGTTACGATCGAGCGATTAGGACCAGTAAGCTCAACGCATTGCTGCGCTTACACACCTGGCCTATCGACGTGGTAGTCTTCCACGGCTCTCAAGCGAAACCTGGTTTTGAGGTGAGTTTCCCGCTTAGATGCTTTCAGCGGTTATCTCGTCCGCACTTAGCTACTCGGCTGTGCCACTGGCGTGACAACCGATCCACCAGAGGTGCGTTCTTTCCGGTCCTCTCGTACTAGGAAAAAGTCCTCTCAAGTTTCGAACACCCACGGCAGATAGGGACCGAACTGTCTCACGACGTTCTAAACCCAGCTCACGTACCACTTTAAATGGCGAACAGCCATACCCTTGGGACCGGCTACAGCCCCAGGATGTGATGAGCCGACATCGAGGTGCCAAACCGCGCCGTCGCTATGGACGCTTGGGCGCGATCAGCCTGTTATCCCCGGCGTACCTTTTATCCGTTGAGCGATGGCCCTTCCACGCGGGACCACCGGATCACTATGACCGACTTTCGTCTCTGCTTGGCCCGTCAGCCTTGCAGTCAGGCGAGCTTTTGCCATTGCACTCAACAGCCGATTTCCGACCGGCCTGAGCTCACCATCGCGCGCCTCCGTTACTCTTTGGGAGGCGACCGCCCCAGTCAAACTGCCCACCATGCATGGTCCTGAACCTCGTTTCGAGGCCGCAGTTAGACATCAGGAACTCAAAGGGTGGTATTTCAAGGACGGCTCCACGAAAGCTAGCGCCTCCGCTTCAAAGCCTACCACCTATCCTACACATCGGATTCCTAATGCCAGTGCAAAGTTGCAGTAAAGGTGCACGGGGTCTTTCCGTCTGACCGCGGGAACCCCGCATCTTCACGGGGAATTCAATTTCGCTGAGCCGATGTTGGAGACAGTGGGGAAGTCGTTACGCCTTTCGTGCAGGTCGGAACTTACCCGACAAGGAATTTCGCTACCTTAGGACCGTTATAGTTACGGCCGCCGTTTACCGGGGCTTCGATTCAACGCTTTCACATCTCCTCTTAACCTTCCGGCACCGGGCAGGCGTCAGACGCTATACGTCATCTTTGGATTTCGCAGCGCCCTGTGTTTTTAGTAAACAGTCGCCACCCCCTGCTATGTGCCCCCGGCTAACACTTGCGTGAAAACCGGGCCCTCTTCTTCCGAAGTTACGAGGGCAATTTGCCTAGTTCCTTCAACACCGTTCTCTCAAGCGCCTTAGCATACTCTGCCAGTCCACCTGTGTCGGTTTGGGGTACGGTCTGAACGTGGGAGCTATTTCCTGGGACGATTTCGCGGCCCGCTCAATCCAGTAAGAGCGAACAACTTACATCATCCGTCACTACCCACAGGCCCAGGAATGTTCACCTGGTTCCCATCGACTACGCCTTTCGGCCTTGCCTTAGGGGCCGGCTAACCCTGCGCAGATTAACTTGACGCAGGAACCCTTGGACTTCCGGCGAGAGGGTCTCTCACCCTCTTTATCGCTACTCATGTCAGCATTCTCACTTGCGATACCTACAAGGTCGC